>CEVB01049178.1_pt1 | contig 16177 bp, 43 predicted proteins | sample 531381 | NCBI WGS metagenome assembly CEVB01 (sample SAMEA2622763, study PRJEB7988) | marine metagenome | biome: marine biome (ENVO:00000447); feature: surface water layer (ENVO:00002042); material: "saline water (ENVO:00002010), including plankton (ENVO:xxxxxxxx)" | depth 5 m | reverse complement strand
CCCGAAAGGCGATGGGGGTCTTCCTCTTACATGCCGTTCGTCAGAGACAGTGAACGGTCACTCCGTGTATGGTGCAGCCGCCCCTTGTTAGTCCTTTGGTAAGTAGTTGAAAAGATTACAGTTTACTCATACCACTCAATCGAGCGGGAAACGTAAATCTCAAAGCCGCAGCCGCGCTGCTCTGTGTCCTCGGTGTCCTCACCGATACGGATGAAGCGATATTCTTCCTCCATGTCTTCTTCATCGAGTCGATTCATGAACGCTTCAATGGCACCGACACACGAATAACTGTCGTACCACTTGATATGATCCCAGTTATAGGACTCGTTGCCATCGTTGTGGTTGCCCTCGGCGGCGTCCTCAAGTAGTGCGGCAAGTTCGCCACCACGGGCGCGAACGGTTGAAAAGAGTGCAGCGGCCTTTGGCCGAAGCGCGAGCATGACTTGTGAACGGTATCCCATATGTATCTCTCCTTGATTACTTCTGTATTATCCCACAGGGGGGAGCGAAAGTCAACAACTAAAATGTCAAGTCTTTGTCAAGGGCTCTAGGAACTTGAGGAAAGACTTGTCCAGAATACGTCTTTGGCCTTTTACGAGCACGGCATGGTTGACGATCATCGCCCCATCCTCACGCTCGATCACATCCTCGCCCAGATAGAGCACCGGGCCACAGGTTGACCAGAAATCGCGCGTGCTGTGGGGCAGAAGCCAGTTGTGACGGACTTCGTATAGTTCACCGACTTTCACTGATTACCTCCGCACGATGTGCCTCAATCCAACTTGTTCGCCCGTCGTTCCATGTTACAACAGGATGGTTCGAGCGTTGAGTGTTATCAGGCCATCTTGTATCCGTCCAATCAATAATAACCCCAAGCATACCGCTTTCTGAATAAAGGTTTCTCACTAGATCACCGACTTTCATTGTAGACCCCCTTGTGCTTCACCTTGCGGCTGTACTTCGACTTGTCCTTGTGCTTGCCCGCACCAGAGCGCAGGAAGGCATGGACAGCCACCCAGTTGCGCGTCTTGCGGGCCTTGATCTTGTTACTCATCACTCTCACCTCGTTGATTACCTATATAATATAGCACCTGTGGGCAAGGGAGTCAATAGTGATCTTGTAAAGAGAATGTCAAGAGATTTGTCAAACTCGGCGGAATGAGCCATGTCCGCAAAGGTTACTTTTTGCTGATCACCGTCAGATCGGTTCCATACATATTTACTGCGCCACCGGGCCACAGGACGTTGACAATGCCATCGTCAACTTCGATGACGAGGCCAAACCCATCACCTTCCCAGCCTATCTGCACCACTAAATCACCGACTTTCACTGATCACCTCCAACCACTTCGCGGGCTCCCATGAATACTCATTGTCTTGAATCCAGTAAATCTGAACGCGATGAAGGTGGGGCGTGCCTCGATTGATCCCATCGGGTCTGGTGCGAGTAACCACGCCTATCACCTCGGCATCGTCGCGATGCATGGTTCCCGGCATCTTGACTAGATCACCGACTTTCACAGATTACAAGCCTCCCGCTGTTGCCTAGCTTCTCTTTGGTGTGTAGACCGAATGTTCCAACAATCTGCGTCACGATCCTTTTCATTGTTTCAGATTTGCCCGTGACAACAATGAACGGATATTCGCCGTCCACACACGGACCTTCGATCATTCCATAAATATCTTTGTGTCTAACACCGTGTAAATCAATAACTTTCATCCCGCTTTTTTCGCCTCGATATGCTTGCATGAGTTACGCCACCTGAAGCCGGGGCAAGTACATGACCAGTGATCACCAGTCAAGGTTACTTTATACACGTTGCCCTTGCTGCCCTCGACCTCCCATGTCATTCGTTCAACTGTGTCAATCTTCGGGCGATCCCAAACCATGTAAAGCCCTAGTTCGTCGCGAGTGGTATCAAGTGGTACTTCGATCCAAGTTCCACCGCTGATCGCGAATCGCTTGAATCCGATGTTTGCGAGGCACGGGGGCCAAGTTACTTTTACTGGTAGTTCCATACTCATGCTTGCAGGTCACTCGTTGTGATTTGTACGTCATAGCTATATGGGTTATCCCATGTTTCCTCGCACCATGTGGGCCACCATCGCCGCAACTGATCAAGACTTGCCTCCATAATCACCTTATGGTCAGTGACTAGATCAACGTCTTGATCGCGGTTCATGCGTTCCTCACCATCTTCAAGACCCATGAACTCCATAACGTCAAAGATAGCGGCCCGCAAGGCCCCTTCTTCTGTCAAGTGGGTGGTGACTGCGTGTTCGCCTTCATGGGTGATTGATGCATGCCAGAACTGCATTAGTGTACCTCCGTCACACGCCACCAGCCGGGGCTCTGATCTGCGGTGCGCTGCATCACAAGCACGCGGTTGCCAAACTGACTAAGGTACTCGCGGTGACTGGTGTCATAGTCCTTCGATGCCAGCAGATCCCGGGCAGCGATGACCAGCGTGGCAGGCGAACCAATGTAGGGCACCTCAAAGTCCTCACACTGATGGTTGTCAGTGTATACCTGAAACTCTCTATCATAATCCATGCGTATCTCCTTTGTACTCTACTAATATATCACTGCCCAGTGCTGGGGTCAAGGATTCTTTTGTCAAGCATTTGTCAAGAGATCCAAACTTTTTTGCCAGCACCATTCTTTGTGGCCGGGGCCGAAAAGCGAATCGCCTTGCGTGGTCCAAAGTACGTTTGCTGCGGAAAGTGCAACCCTAGTACCCTTGCGTACCTCTAGCACAATACCGATCTGCTCGGTAAGAAAATGTCTAACAATATCACCTACTTTCACTGATCACCTCCACATCGACCGGGTTGGCATAGACCTGCAAGCCGGGGTTTACTGGCTGGACAATGATGATGCGGTTGCTATCATCTTGCTTGACCTCGACCACAAGACCTAGGGTGTCTTCGCGGCGCTTCAACTTTACTTTTACTAAATCACCAACTCTCATGCCTTCCCCTTGTGGTTTGCGTTGCCTGCGTTGTAAGCAACGTGGCGCATTGGACGGTTGCCGATGGTAGTGTTTGAGCCTGACAGATGACAGGACTTACCCTTGTGGAATCCAGTCACAGCCTTCCATGCGCGTGAGTACGAATCCCGATCCTCGTCTGACTCAAAGGCCACGATAGAGATAGCGTTGCTCTTGCCATCGCCGGCCTGCAACCCTAGATACTTTACTGTTGTCTCTGTACCGAGTTCTTCCACACAATCAGGACACTCGTTGATTCGACCCCCAGCTTCACGCTTTGCACGGGACTGGTCATCGAAGTCGCTCTCACAGTGGACGCACACTCTCATCATCGCTATACTCCTTGCTGATTACTTCTATAATATACCCCATGCAGAGAAGAAGATCAAGGGGAAAGTTGTAAAGAGAATGTCAAGCGTTAGTCAGGCCGCTTGTCAAGTACCTCACGGACGTCACCTGTGTAATGATTCGGGGCCATTGCCCGCAGGTTCGCCGCGGTCCTAGCTCGGATGGTAGAGCGAGCAGAAGCATCACCACAGTCCAAACAAGTACGATACCCTAGAGCCAAGCGCCGATCACTATACTCTGCGCCACATTCAATACATTCTGCCATTAGTCCTCCAGACCGTGAAGGGTCCACACATCGACACCACTTTGAGTGCCCATCATTAGTTTACTGTTTAGTTTAGCTTGCTCACGGGCGTTTTCGCCCATCTTGATAAAGTCATCCTCGGCCACGGTGAAGGTGCGGCCCTCAAGATCAGTAGTCTCCCACTCTTCACTGTTTCCAGATTGCTCCATCAGGTCGTGAAGCAACTCAAAGGCTGGCTGCCCATTGGAATCCTCCATAGAGCCAGCTTGCTCAAGAAGTAGCATGATCAGATCAAGCTCTGATTCAGTTACACGGATGTTTAGAAAGTCGGACATATTTCGCTCCTTGTTATGCATATAATATAGCCCATGCGAGTCAGGTTGTCAACAACTATTTTGTCAAGGAAATGTCAAGAACGGCTATCTCCCCATGGCATGCCTTCTTCGGGCAAATCATCTGTAGGGATCGGAAGCGCCAACATCACCCTTTGTCCCCTGTGTAGCACCTGTCCATCTGCGACTGGCCGGTAGCCTAGGCTATCCTTGTTCCATCGTAGGCACACCCAGTCGATCATACCATACTTCATTCGCTGAACGTAAGCGCCAACGAAATATCCAATAACATAAGCAATCAAGCAAGCGATGATAATGAGCGTTGTTGCTGACATATATTACTCCTCTTTGATGTTCACGAGTTCAAACTCAACGACGTCAGGGTTGCATACAATACGCTTGCCTGAATCATCTAGCAAGATTACATATCCGCGCTCGATTCGATCATACTTACCAACTATGACAAGACCATCAGTCCATGTTGCCCTTACTTTATCTCCGCGCTGCACTGATTATCTCCATTTCTGGGCCATACTCAACCGAGTACCCATCGTCGGGGTCATACCATACTGGTTTGTCCCAAAATACCTTTATCTGATCTTCAAACACACCCTCACCAGTTGACACAACGATGCCTATATTTCTTCCTTGCTCGCACCAAGTACGCGGCCTAACTAAATCACCAACTTGTGGATCAAACAACATGAGCGTTCACTATACCGTAAAGTCTATAATCGTGACGCCCCGCTCTGGTGCGTCATCATCATCAGCGGAGCCGGAAACAAACTCCATCGGGGGCTCGGGTGCGTAAAGGGCTGGTCGTTCTTCAACAGTGTTCTCCTGTCCTTGTTCTCTTCTTAGTTGCTCTAGCTTATCCAGTGGAATGATTGACATGATTGTGCCCTCCTATGGTAACTAGGCTACGTTGGATCAATCAACCAAAAGGGACACTCGATTCTCATGCCTTCTTCGTAATGATCTCGCCTAGGTACATCAACCCAGCCCTCTGGTGTCTCGACTGTACATGTCTTTTCTTCGCACACATCAATCACACAAGGGGAAGGCTGTTCAGGATATTCCGAACCCATCAAAAGCATAAACAATATAATCATTGTGTTCCTACAAAGTTGGTAGCCGAGGCGGGACTTGAACCCGCACGCTCAATGAGCAACGGATTTTGAATCCGTCGTGTCTGCCTATTCCACCACTCGGCCAAAAGCTAGAAGTTTACTTTTCGTATCCTTCACAGTAAAGTGGTACAACTCCGGGCGGTGTCTCCCCCGCAATAATGCCACCATGCTTTGCGATTACTAGATTCACGGTCGTGACAGGAACGTATCCGTAGACCGTCTCAGTAGGTCGGTCAGCATCTTCGGCCCACTCTAGGATTAGTTCTTCCCTGTGGCTCGGGAACCCTAGCTCGACAGCAGTATACCTTTCGGCATGTGTCTCTCTCGGGTCAGAATAGTTAGTCTCACTAGCCTGAATGCTAACTGAGAATCCGTCCTTGCATACTACTCGCTTATATCTGTGCATCATTATATTACCAATCTAGTGGATCGTTGAAGGGCTGGGGAATGTTGTCGGGCCCATCGGTGGCATGCCGCCTTGCATCCTCGATGGAGTCGCGTGAGCGCATGGCTTGAAGGGACTGAACCACACTCATAAGTGAATCATAGTCAGAGCTTGAAACTGCGGGGTCTTGACGTCGGGCAAGTAGCCCACTCAATACGTTTAGTTGACTATCGGAAAACACTGATAGACTCCTCTGCGTTGATGAGGTCGTGACCATAGAAATACTGGGTTCCGTGGTCTTCAACATCCACAGTATACATAGTCTCGACGCCACCACTTGACGCACTAACGTCAAGGACGACGCCGGGGAGTGAGTTCATGTAATCGTTGCTGTCGATGGTTACGGCTTGTCCTACTTCAAACATCATGTTAGTTTCCTTAGTCCATATAGGTTTTGATTTACTGTTACTTCTTTGCTATAAGAATCTGTATAGAAGATGATCCGTGCGCTGGGCCAGATGGGAGATTCATCGGTTTCCAATACGATACCTCTATAGTTTGGTGCGCCCACACGTTTGAGGGTCACTAGATCACCCCTCTTGAGTTTCTGTCTCTGCGGTTTCACGCGCTGCGTCCTCCTTTGCAAGCTCCATGAGAGCGGGGGCCAGATCAGCCTTCGTCAGCTTCTTAGACTTGCGGCGCTTCTGTGCCTTGAGTGATGCAGCATAAGACTTCTTGTTAGTCTCCCACGGATAAAGCCCGATGTTGGGCGTGCCCAGTGAGCGGAATACGTTATAAGAACGCTGCGCTGCTCGATACGGTGCCTTGATGGTTAGCACCTTCTCATCGACAACTAGCGCGGGCTCTCCCTCTGCGGGGTTGCCTTCGCGAACATTTACCTGACTTACATACCAATCGGCCATGGGGCTCTCCTTTCATCTTCTATAATATACCACGCTGGATTTTGGATTGCAAGAACTTTTTTGTCAAGAGAATGTCAAGAACATTTGCTCGACACCATCAAAGCACTTGCGACGGTCAGCGACATTATAAAGATGGTTCACACGCGAACCAAGCTCCTCTTCCACAGCCTTCCAAGACTCAACATCGTCAGGAGTCAGAACACCCTCAGCCCTCTTGTGGTTCAGGGCGTGATTATTGAGCAGCCTCAGATCCTGAATCTGTAGAATCTCGGCAAGCACCGGCTCACATCGCCGCTCCAGTGCGGAAGTACCGCCATTGCGAACTGCACGCTCGGTGCATGCGGTGACTGTGAATCCGATAATAAATGCAAGGATGACTTGTCTCATACTACAACCTTCTCCAAAAACTTGTGCCAGAACTGCATCTTTAGTGTGCCCTCGCTAGATGCGAAGAGAACTTCATACACCCCTGTGTGGAAACCCGAATCGTCTTGACCGACTCCGGTAATAACCCCCACGCGGGTGGGCGACATTCCCTCTTGAAAAGTGTTATCGACCACTCTAACCAGCTCGCCCATCTCAAAGTTTACCTTTTGTCTGTGCGTTCCCATCAAAGTCTCGTTGAGAACTTAGCATTGGTGAGCGAATCAACATAAGACTTCGACGCGCGGAGGGAACCGATAGCGTCCTGCCAGTCATCGGGCCAGTGTTCCTTGCAGAATCTGACATACTCACGGATAGTTTTGATCGCCTGGATCTTAGAGCCAAACGGATCGTTTCTATCATAAGGAATCTTATGGTGGGTCTTCATCAGGTGATCCACGATGAGCCGGGTGCTCTCCATGCCGGTAGGATCTTCGGTGTCAATAACAATAACAGTCTTCATTTATACGTCGCAATCTGCAAGGGGGAAAGTTTCGAGGGCCTCATTCAACACAGCATTGATAAGCAACAGCCTAGGGTCATCGTCGTCGCACTGCTGAATCTCCTCAATCAATGGTAGAATCTCGTGGAACTGGGTGCTATACATCAGGTTCTTCGCGAAGTTCATGGCGCGAAGCTCGGCAGTGAGCACATCGACCTCTTCGGTAGACGAAGAGCCTGAAACATTCGATGGTCTGTCTGTCATTCCTAACCTCCACCTATAATATAAGGCATCTGGATTCTATTGTCAAGGCCCAAATGAAAAAAAGTTGTCAAGCAGCATCCGGTGGGCGACAATGCCCCGCCAGGATGAGTCGGTGCGCTGTTCTCCCAAACCATCCTTGCAGACTCCACGCAAGCCCGCGATCAATAAGGTGTTGCCATGCTGCATAGTATTCTTCTTCGCTCTGAGGCTCGACCATGCCCTCTGCAATGTCAATGGCTTCAGCATCAGTCATTGATAAGGCCCTCGCATGCCGAAACAATAGCTTCCAGTGCCTCGGGATCACTCATTCTATGGGAGGAGCCAGCAGAAACAAGCCTAACACCAAAGTGGGCTTGCAGCTTCTCTGAATCTTTGTGGGGAACCACATCGTCCGCGGTCGAGTGAACAACAACAGTATCTGATGTGGTCGTTGCCCACGGACAATACTTCATCCAAGCAGGGGCGACAAGCACAGTGGGCACACGCGGGCCCGTGATCATAGCTGTCATAGCGATGGCTCCACCGCGCGAGGAACCAACAACAACATCAGGCTGGTGCTGCTCAATGGCGCGGCGTGCCTCCATCACAGACTGCTCCCATAAATCCTTTGGAAGGTGGGGGGCCACAACATTATGGCCCATTGAGCGCAGATACGTTGCCTTTGTGGAGTTAGGGCTCGATTCAAGCCCGTGGAGAAATACGATCTTCATGTTCACCTCTCAGTTACATTCATAGTATATCTCATTCATCCTCATCTGTCCAGTCAAAATCCCATCTTTTTGCAATATAATCTGGATCGTCATAACAATCCTGGGGTGGGGACACAATCTCAAGGAAGTCCACGAACTCCTGTGTTGCCCCCGCTTCACTAAACCACATTACATCAACAACGTATACGTCCTCCCAATAGTTAGCTTTAGGGTTCATGATCGAGGGGATATATGACATCATATCCTCATCTTCCTCAGTAGGCTCGTACTCGTACGGTTCGGTTAGCACCACACCCAGCCAGTCTGAGAAGAAGACAACCGGTCGCACCAGCATACCTTTGCGGATTTTTTCTCTTTTCTCATCGGCCCTCATGTAGTATAAGTAGGCGCCGTAAAGGCGAAAGAGAGACTTATTCTACACGTTCTACTTTCTTTCCTGTTGCTTGCACACGGATGATATCCCAACTCGGATGTACTTCCGCGAGAATTTTCTTTATCCGTTTAATCGAGTATGAAGCCGAGATAAGAGTAGTCTTTTGAGTAGTGCCTTCTCGGTAGATGATTTTGTAGTAGTAAGAATCGCTCATGTTAGTTTAGTAATCCAAGATGCATGTACGTTGTGATAGTGCTCGTTGTTTGCGTATACCGTATAGAAGCTCTCTATTCTTTGCTTTCTCAAGATAATGCCAACAGTGATGTACGGTACATCGGCAACAACAAACTGCTTATTGTTAAGATAGTATGGGTCGCTGACTGATACCAAGTCACCCACTTCAAACTGGTCATATTCTGCATTCACGTTGTCTACCTATCTGCCAAAAGAGGAAAATTTTGGCGCGAACTTTTTCAACCCCCGACCCCCGCGGCGCCGCCCGGCGTCGCGAAGTTTACTTTTCATACTTTCGTATCTCCTGCGCCGTGGGGGCAAGAACTCGGGGGGCGCCGTTTGAAATAATCTCAATCTCGTCTACTCCAAGTTGAGCAGTGAAATAGTAGCCGGACCCTGTGCTAAGCACAATCAGGTGCGATGGATCAACCTTAGACACTTCTGTCACTATACCATACTCGTACTTTGGGTTGTGGGGCCAGATATTACCCTTGTGATCTGCGGCAAGTAATCTGTAATCAACAATCCAACGTACAAGAGCGCCGCGGCGCAGAGGAGCGGAAAGGACATACTGGGTATCTGAAACTTGTTTGGGCACCTCATTTAGTAAGTACCCGCGAAATACTCAAAACGTCTAAATCTTGTACATTGTGCCAACTTGTGGCATTGGAAGCAGGCCAATGTACTTTTATCATATAAACATACCGAGAGGGCTCCACCTCAAGATGAGACTCGTTTCTGACGCAGTGGTCTAAAAAATCTGTTTTGAATCTTGTTTCTAAACGAGGATTGTCAACAACAATACCGATCTCAGTATCATCTTCAGGATTGTCTGGAGCACTAAACACATCTGGGGGGATTACATAGCGCGTCTTAATGCGAACTAGTGAGCCCTTTGTCAAGCCCCGGGGTGGAAAGTTTGGTTTCATTGTGCTGCGGAGAGCTTTACAAGATCAAGACATGAAACTTTTTTTTCGCCCTCAAACTTATTAAGCTGCCAAGGGTTAGATGCTTTGACTGCTAATCCGGTTGGCGGAAACCAACACACCTTAACGATTCGCGGCTGGCCCGAGGCGCGCGTGGAAATGATCTCTGTTATAATACCACGGTGGCCCGGGCCACGAGAATGCTCTACAAGATCCCCAACTTTAAACATTTTATTCATCCTCTTCTCGATGTAGTTTTCTGGCTGTAAAGTCTATCACGTTAGACCCATCGTCCACTATGGGCGCCGTCTCTTGTTCTAACTCTGTATCTGTGAAAGCCTCATCCATGGCGTTCAGCAGGTGGCGTTCCCTGTTTAAGTTATCAAACCAGTTGTCTGTATTCCCATCCTCAGCAGCAAAGACATTTTTACCAGCCTCAGTAAAGACAGGATCCTTGACAATACTGGTCCGGGCCAATCGCGCAAACAGCAGTTTGATGATGCCTTCTTGTAGTGAAAGGTTTGCAAGATTTTGTTCAGCAACCTTCTTCTCTTCTTGAAACCAACTGTGCATAACACTCAGAAACTGAATAATCAGCATCCTTTCGTCATCATCAAGTGGTACTTTGTTGCTCATAGATTCTCTCGTTGTTATTATGTGGCGCGCCAGCGACGGAAGCGAGCTTCATTGCCCTCTGGGGCTGACAACAACACCAGATTCCTACCCTCTGTATACACAGTAACATACGAATTGTTACTTGTCAACCACAAAATTTCATATAGTCTACTTTTGTGGCTGGGAGGCTTGACCACCAGCCCTACTTTGTATGTCTTTTCTGCTCTAGTGTGCGGCGTCTTGACTGCCACTAAGTCTCCCTTATGGAATGCCGCGGCAGGCACTTCAAATCTTTATCCTAATGCCTTTGCTGACCTGATCTATTGTATTCATGCCATCATAGGCTCTGTTCTTTACATCCGACAATGTTGCAAGGTAACCATTACGACGCAACACCTTGAAGGCCAAGTTCTCTGTTGAGTACGCGCCGCCCTTTTCCAGGCCACACTTCCTCATCTTACGGATCCGCTCTTTTAATTTATCTGCCATCATGTAAGCTGCTTTGTAATCTTTTCTACTCAGCATAATCTCAGAGGCATCGACCATATCCATTAGATATGCTGCCTTTTGCTTTACCAAATCCTCATCGAACTTTTCGTCTTCGCGTGTTGGTCGAATAATCCACTCGTCTTTCAGCACTGAGTACATGCCTGTTGAAATGTGAATGTCGTCTTTGCCCTCAACATACAATTCTACATCATAGCCCAGCATTTTAATATCGTGAGCCTGATTCCATGCAATGCGCTTACCGTCAAAGAAACCGCGAACCAAGTCCTCATCCTCGCCGTACTGCATCATGTCTACTACGATGTGCAAGTCAATATCAGAAAACTTTGACCAGTTGTAGTTGGCAATCGAGCCAGTGAGCTTAATGTCCACAACATTGATATTCATATCTAGACTGTCGATAAAGTCCATGGCGATCTTCATCATGTACTCACGCAGAAGCGGCTTCAGTTGATCTTTATTATTCCAAATCCTGCGCTCAAGATCGTCCTGAATCTCAAAGCTGTCTAGATCGATGCTTTCTGGATCTACGTCCTCAAAGCGCAGACGATCAGTACCGGCGCGCTTTACCTTGTTGTTGAAAGGGGCTCCTGTGCTAAGGTTCTTGTGGCCGGCCTTTGTGGAGTAAATATCATTGCGGCGCCGCATGCGCTTAGTCTTCTTTTGATACTTGCTCTTGAATGGTGTGGGTTCGCGGCGCTTCTTTTTCTTACGCGCTTCGCGAACCGTATTAACGTAGTCGTTCCAGTCTTCCATACTCATAATTAGTTTACCAAGTGGATAGTGCCACTCTCTTCCAAGTGTCAGTTGCGACACACACATAGATATAATTTGCATCCCACCTAATCTCGCCCGGGAAGCCAAAGTCGCTGGCGCTTGATGGGGTGCTACTGTTTCTTATTCGGATTGCATCTGAGCCGACGTCGAGAGCGACTTCAGGTGAGCCGACCCCGTTGATGCCTAGTCTATTTGTAGAGGCATCAAACTTCATTCCGGGGTTTCCGGCCCCAGATCCATTGCCTTTAACAACAAAGTCAACATTGTTGCTGCCGTCGTTAATAGTAACCTCATGGGGCTGCACGTTGTTGATCTCAGCAGTAATCATCGCTCTACCGCCGGACTTGAGAATTATTTTATCATTGGCGAATTGTACGAAGGTATCGGCATCTCCGTTGTGATAGATGTGCTCATCGACTCCAATGTCGCCTGCTACATGAAGTGCATAATCAGGCTGGCTTGTGTTGATTCCTACTTTATCATTCCCACCATCGACAAACAACATGTGCGTGTTGTTGTCCGATTCAACTCTGAAGTCTACCAGCGAGTCAGATTGTTGATTAACTACCACCTCTGGGACAGAGCCATCTAACCGTATACCTTCTCTTGTTTGACCTGCATCGTTGCATTTTAGAACAATATGCTTATTAATAGTTTGATTGTGGATAACAAGATTGTCAGAATCATTGACGGAAATTTGAGCACGGCTTGCGCCGCCCTCTTTGAATTCTATAGCGGGCTCAGAGTTGGTGTCTACAACTATGTTTGTCAGCGCCTTCAGGCCTGAGTTAGACACCTCTAAGCGCGCGGTGCCATCAGTCTCCAGCTTGATCGTATCTGATGCGAAGTTAATTCCCGTGTCTGTGTCTTCCACAAACATAATGTCATCTGTTGTCATCGAGCCCGACAACGAGGCTGAACCTAGTCTAAATTTATAAGCCATTTAATTCTCCTTTGCCTTCATACAGTTTTTGTTCACCGTCTTCAAAGGTTATGATTGTATTGTTGGTTGGGTGGCTGGTCACATGAATCTTGATGAAATCATCGAATGCATCAAAGAATGCGATTGAGCCTCGCGGGGCCGGGGTGAGCCAGTGAATTACTGTATGACCAGTCGCAAAGGTTACTCCTTCAATAACGACACCCTCACCAGAAATCCCCGTCTCGTCGTTTTGCCGACACACAGTGAAAGTTCTAATTCCTTCTGGTGCTCTATTGGAGGGCTTCTTTGGTTTTAGATCCTCTGGATCTGTTGCAATTTCTGTCGCTGACTCGTTAGAATCATTCTCGGTATTCTCGTCTGACATTCTATTCTCCTGTCATTTCTTTAACAGCGGCGCTCAAGTCTTTCGTTAGGCTCTCAACCGCTTCGACCAGCTGTTTTTCGTATTTGCTGATGTTTTCTACACATTCAACCATTGCCTCATTCTGATCACGAAGCACCTTTTGCTCGCGGCGCAGGTCTGCCACCTCGGCTTCTAATCTCTGAATTCGGCCATTATCAAAACTGTTCTTGATCCATTTTAACACAATTATACCTCGCTGTGTAGAATAACTAGTTTCTTTTGTAGGTTATGTCACCGACGAACCTTCTGGTATACCCCTAACTCTTTGTTATATACCAGTTTCCAGCCCATTACGTCATCTTCTTCCGGGGCGTGGTCAACAAAATCAACATTGATTACATTTGTACAATTACCTTGTTCTCGTCGGATAGCGTCAAATTTAAGACGTAGTTCTGTTTGGCGCGCATACTCTTCTAGTCTTTTTTGCATGGCCCGGTCGTGGCGACGTCGGGCTATGGCAATATAAACTGTTGGAAAGATAGTTGCCAAACAGGCTGCTACTAATGAATATAACAGAATTCCCGTCATTTTGCACTCCTAATTTTCAAGGGGCCTCAGTATCTCCAGTGTCTTCGTCCTCTTCAGGGGGCTCGTAGTGATAACCCATCTCAACTAAAACATTACCATCGGGCACCACCGTGAACTGTACAGTGTTGTCGCTCGGCTCGTAATACCAGTCCCAGTTTGGAACACCATCCCAAAATACTCTAATCGTGTCAACATGAGTCGGCACATGAGTAAGCTCCCATGACTCATGGGGCTCGATCTGTGCTGACGCATCGGTCACACCTGGGGACCAGTCTTCAGAACAAATGTCAACAATTACTCCACCAAAATAATTAGTAGCTTCCATGTATCTATCGCCAATATTTATCAGGCTCGGGGCGGACGGGCAAACTGAATCGGCCTGCTCTACATTCACAATGCTGGACAGAAACGCGGATCCGTTTCGCTGACTGCCGTACCAGACCAAGAAGTCATCCACTACCGGGAAGTGATCGTCACTCTGTTCTTCTTCATCAGATACATAAACAACGAGCAGCGCGGCGTCGGAGCGCATCCATGTTGCGGCGTAGGGGTTGTTAACCATGTATTCGTAAGTCGCGTCAAAGCCCTCTTCGAGATGGCCAGTGTTCATTGCATTGAGCATACCAATGGCGTCTTCGATATCATCACCGGGCACTAGGGGAAACTGAGCCTCCGTTGAAGCTGCTAACGGGTCGTTACTCATCATAGCTAAGCGCCAACCAGACGGAGGCAGAGCTAGCATCATGGCTTCGATACCAGCGAGAAGCTCGTCTTGATACACGCCCATAGAACCAGAGGTGTCAATTACCCACAGGATATCTACCCCATCGACACTAAGAGGTTGGACGAAGTGGTCGACCCAGATCTCTCCGTACTCTGTTTCACCGGGAACTTCAACATACTCTGTCTCTCCGGGTACCTCGACGTACACGGTCTCAGTTGGGCCGTGTGCGGACATGATTGTATAGTCAGAGCAGCCTGTCACCGCAAGGGTCACAAGCATAAACAGTTTGGCTAAAGTGTTCATTCATCGTTCCCCCCTTGCCCGTAGGTAGGCGGTGATGTCAGCTTGTTTAATATCCCACACTGGGGCTACCCACACAATGTCTTCTACCAACTGAGGTGGGATCATCCAGTTCCAGCGACCAACATCAACTGCACTAACGACACCGATGAGTCGACCACGCATGTCGAAAACACCGGAACCGCTCGACCCGGGCCAGCCGTATGAATGAATAATAACATGGCCGTTCTCATATCCGGCGATCTGACCATCAATCGTCATCAAGTCGTGACTGGCAGGGAATCCTGTATAGGTTACTCTTCTGCCGACCATCCTGTCAGGATTTCTGGGAGCAGGCATCGTTCTATACTTCAGCGGCTCTCTACTGTTCATCTCTGGGATCAATACGACGGCGACGTCTGTGTCGATGCCGCGAAGAATCGGCTCGCCATAAACAGTTTCGCCGTTGCGACCTTCAATGATTACAACAGGATTGTCGTCAACGACATGCTGGGCGGTTACTACAACGTGATATCCACCGATTTTAAAGTAGGTCCCAGAGCCGCGGCCAGACGGGGTGATAACCCTTACAGCTGCCTTGCGCGCGTCCTCGCGGACGGCAACATGCTCTGTCGCACCAATCTCGCTTAATTCTAGTCTTTCACTGATTTCATTTTGGATGACTTCTGCGGAATCAGTTAGCGCAGTGCCAATGGCTTGTGAGCGAACTTGTGTCGCGGGCACCAATACCCCAACGACAGCACACATAAGTGCGGCTCCAAGCAGATATTTAATGTATTTCAAAACGGTCCTCCCCTTCACACCAAACGAGACAAAAGCCTCTTATACCCAATATTAACTATAAGGTACAAACGGTTTTAGAAGATGGAGAACAAAAAAAGTTAAACTTGAAGCTGTAAGCTGAAGACGGTTGGCAACTCCTCAAGCCCCAAGTCTTTTGCTACTAAAATTGTATCATCACCATTGACAACCTTTACGCGGCCGTTTTTGCCGATGGCGACCATAATTGGCTCAACATGATACCCGCTAATAAACTTTTGTTTTAAGTCGTCAAATTCGTTTTTAGTTCCGCTGAACATGTTGCCTGCACTGCCCAAGTATTGCATTAACTCAGCAACGGGAATCATTGTTACTTGCCTCACCTGTTGAGCCAGATCGTGGGCCATGGCTTGCGTAGCTCGTTCGTCACCAGAGGCGGCCCAACTTTGTGCAATCTGATCGATAGATGGTGTCGGACTAATCCTATCGTTACCAACGTCGCCAGGAATACTGATGTACTCTCTAAGCCCCTTGAGTTCTTCCCACTGATCAACGCGGAGAATCGACAAACCCTCGATCTTATTCAGATAAGGCATGAGTGTGCCCTTAATATACTGCGTTACAGACTGCTGGCCTAGAAGTATCCACTTTATCATGCAATCGGCGTAATAGTTGGCGGCATCCTGTCGTGTGGTACCTGCAATAATCTTCACAGTTGTGACGCCTTCGACTCCGCGGATCTCGTTTTCAGTCTCGTCGCGCTTGCCGCCGTGCTCCTTAGCCATAGCAATTCGCATATTTAGTTTGTATGTTCGCTGCGTGTAGCCAATGTCCAATTCTAGAAGTTTACTTTTGACTAGTTCGCGAACCTGATTCTTTTGAAGTTCTTTCTGATTT
>CEVB01159271.1_pt1 | contig 16287 bp, 11 predicted proteins | sample 531381 | NCBI WGS metagenome assembly CEVB01 (sample SAMEA2622763, study PRJEB7988) | marine metagenome | biome: marine biome (ENVO:00000447); feature: surface water layer (ENVO:00002042); material: "saline water (ENVO:00002010), including plankton (ENVO:xxxxxxxx)" | depth 5 m | reverse complement strand
TAAAAACGCAGCACTTAACCAAACTCAAGCAGCATTTTTTGAAGGTAGTCAAGTAGAATTATATCATGCAGGTCAGAAAAAATTAGATACAACTATTTACGGAATTGATGTTACGGGAACTGTATCTGCCGATGGATTGACTGTAAGTGGTATTGCAACACTCCCACAAACATCTTTTACTGGTGACGTAGAGGTTCAAAATTTAAAGGTTAGTGGTATTTCGACTCTTGGTAATGTCAAGATAGAAAGTAATACACTTGGTACACAGTCTGGTAATTTACTTCTTGATTCATTTGCTGGTACTTTACAGACTAATGATGTTTTATTTGTAAATAACGCAACACCATCAACTAATAAAGATAACGGATCTATAATTACACAAGGTGGTATCGGTGTAGAGGAGAATGTAAATATTGGGGGAAATCTTGGTGTCACAGGAACATCAACACTTGCGGGTATTGTAACAACTGGAACTGATTTATTTGTAGGTGGTAATTTAAATGTATTGGGTGATGTCGTCTATGATGAAGTTCAAGGTAGAAATCTATTAGTTACAGGTATATCAACATTTCAAGGACAAATTACATTAGCATCTAATATTATTCCGTTTGTAGATAATACTTATGATATTGGTAGTAGTGGTTTAAAGTTAAACGAAGTATTTGCTACAAATTTTAGAGGTCTTGCTGATAGTGCAACAATATTACAAAATAATAGAACATTTAGTATTACTGGTGATGGTAACGCAGTTGGAGTTGCTTTCAATGGATCAAATGACGTTGCACTCAATTTGAGTTTGACTAATACAGGTGTAACTGCTGATACATATGGATCAACTGTAACAATACCCGTGATTACCGTTGATGCAAAAGGGCGTGTAACATCAGTAGTCAATACAGGTATAAACTTTGGAACTGCGACTGTACAACAGGCACAAACAATACAGACACAAACAAGATCAGTATCTTCAGATCATTTTCTAACTTTTGTTGATAGTGATAATGCGACTTCAGGATCTTTTGAAAATTTATTTACTGATGCTGGTGTAAAATATAATCCAGGCACAAATATATTTAAAGTTGTCAGTGGTGCGATACAAAGTATAAGTGGTAATAGTTTAAATATTACTCAATTAGATCAAGGGAGTATTGAATTAGTAAGAGATGGTTCAAATGCATTTATTGATTTTAAAACAACAACCTCTGAAGACTTTGATGTTCGTATACAGCAAGCAAGTAATGGATTTGAATTTTTCACTGGTGGTAATGGAAATACACTAGCGAGATTAGTCATTAACTCTGACGGACATGTAATTCCTAAATTAGGCAGCACATATGATCTTGGACTGACTGGAACAAGATGGAGAAATGTTTTTGCGGATAATGTCACAGCGAGTATCACAGGTAATTCTGACACAGCAACAGCACTTCAGAATGTAAGAACGTTTACGATCACAGGAGATGTTGATGCACCAGCACAAAACTTTGATGGTACGGGTAATGTCACACTCAACACAACTTTAGATACAGTCAATAGTAATGTTGGAACGTTTGGTAACACAACTGGAACATCATACTCAAGAATCACAGTCGATGGTAAAGGAAGAATAACTGCAGCAAGTGAGGTTGCCATTGATTTCCTTACATCCACTGTTGGTACAGCACAAAATGCAAATGCGATTCGCACAGTTACAAGGGATACAAATGCAACTCATCATATAACATTTGTTGATTCTGATAACTCATCAAATGCTTATGAAAGTGTTTTTACTGATGAGTCATTAAAATATAATCCAAGCACTGGTTTACTTACACTCGGTGGATCACTTCATGTTACAGTTAATAATGTAACTGGTGGTGGTATTGAGTTAGGCGATGATGGTGATATTGTTGATTTAAATGATGGATATTGTTCAATCAGAATGGCAAATGGTGTCAGAATATATGATGCAGAAGGTGGTGGTAGTGCAAGATTAAGGTTTGCTACATCAGGTGATTCTGTTATTTTACCAGAGGATAATAATCAATATGATATTGGTAGTTCATCACTTAAGTTTCGTAATATATTTGCAACAACATTTAATGGTGCATTTCAGGGAACAGCTAATTTCGCTGATGCTTTGTCAAACTCTCGAAACTTTAGTGCAACGGGAGATGTATCAGCATCAGCAGTATCATTTAATGGAACTGGTAATGTAAATCTAGTCACTTCTCTTGCTGCAAGTGGTGTAACTGCTGGTACTTATGGAAATGCAACGGGAACACAATATGCTCAAGTAACTGTTGATACAAAAGGTAGAGTTACCTCTGCAACCACTAGAAATATTAATTTTTCAAATGCTACTGTGCAAACAGCAGTTCAATTAGCTAACAATCGTAACTTTAGTATTGATGGAAACACAGGATCAAATAATGCTGGTGATGTATCTGCAGCTGGTGTTGCATTTAACGGAACTCAAAATGTTATATTAAGAGGTAAATTAAAATCGATAAGTGGATTGTCAGCTGGACAATATGGTAACAGTCAAAATACACCTGTCGTCACCGTAAATAGTCAAGGTCTTGTGACTTCTATCAGTCAGACAGGTATTAACTTTAGCACTGCGACTGTTGCACAAGCAAACAAGTTAACTAATCCAAGAACTATTACCGTATCTGGAGACATAAGCACTGATAGTATATCTTTTGATGGAAGTGCAAATATCACACTCACAAATGCAACTTTAGCAGCAACAGGAGTAAGTCCTGGAACTTATGGTAGTTCTGTACAAGTTCCGTTATTCACTGTTGATGCAAAGGGAAGAATCACATCAGCTACAACAACAGGTATAAACTTCAGCACCGCTACTGTAAGTCAGGCAAACACTATTAGAACAGTTAGAATCGCTACAAATTCAAATCATTATTTAACTTTCGTTAATAGTAATAATTCGACTGATGCGTATGAAAGTTTATTTACAGATGCATCAATCTATTATAATCCAAATACTAATAAATTAAATGTTACTAAAATACAACCAACTCAAATTCATAATACATCTGGTGGCACAGGGTCTGTTGGTAATGTTCCTGTTGCTGATGGATCAGGTGGTTGGGACTGGGGAGTGGCTTCAGCTGGATCATCTTTAGAAATATTCTCCACAGAGACTGATTCATCAACTCTTCATTATCTCACATTTGTTCAAGGAAGTGGAACAGGATCAAAGAACTTAAGACATGATGATCAATTACATTACAATCCGAGTACAAATTTACTTACTGTAGGTAAGATTAAACCAGCAACAATTCAGGAATCAACTGGAAATTCAGGATCATCTGGTGAAGTTCCAATTGCAAATGGATCTGGTTCATGGGCATGGGGAACTGCAAATGCTGGTGGAGCTCAAAGTGTACTAGCATCACAAGAAGATACAAATGCTACGAGATATGTTGCGTTTGTAAATGGAAATAATGGCACACAGAATAGTGTGTTTTATGATGATACATTAACTTATAATCCCAGTTCTAATTTATTCACACTACTTGCAGCAAGAATTACAGAATTACAACAGAGTAATGGTAGCACTGGTGCTAATGGTCAAGTTGCGATGGCGAATGGTTCAGGTAGTTGGAGTTGGCAAACTATCAATCTGAACAGTGTCCCAAATGCTGGTAATGCAGACCAAATTAAAACTCAATCTAGAGGCAATAATGCAACTCATTATGTGACGTTTGTTGATAGTAACAACGCAAGTTCAACCGCAGAGAGTCTTTATACTGATGGTGGAATTAGTTATAATCCATCGACAAATAATCTACAAGTAAATGGTAGTATATCTCTTAATCATGATAATGATACAGGTGGTGGTGTTCGTCTATCTGATGATGGAGATATAGTTGATTTGAATGATGGATATTGTTCAATGAGATTCAGTAGTGGTGTGAGAATCATGAATGGTAATGGTCAATTGGGATCAACACCAAACAGTGTTAGAATTACACTTGGATCAAACGGAGCAATCTCATGTACAGATAACATCACTGCATTTGCATCTGACATGAGATTGAAGACGAATATCACACCGATTGAAAGTCCTCTAGAAAAACTCATGTCATTGAGTGGATTTACATTCAACTTTAATGATACTGCTGCTGATCTTGGATATGATAAGGAAGAGATTCATGTTGGAGTATCTGCTCAAGAAGTCAAAGAAGTTTTACCAGAAGCTGTTGCTCCTGCACCCGCTGACGAAAACTATATGACTGTTCGTTATGAGAAACTTGTGCCATTATTGATTGAAGCAATGAAGGAACAACAACAAACAATAGAGAATCTTAAGTCACGATTAGAAAAACTAGAAGGTTGACATAATAATCTTGATCCTATATAATGAGTGAGTACGGGTATCACTTATGTCTTTTGATGGATTTGTAGAATCAGTCTTAATTAACATTTCATCTAGAAAATTTGTTATTTTTAGTGATACTGGAGAGGAGAGATATATAAAATGTGAAACACCTGATGAATTTATGGGTGTGCTTAAAATTTGTAAACAAAAATTAGATGAAGAACAAATCTATTTTACACCAATTACCTCACAAGATAAAAGAAGAAGAAGAAAAAGAAAAAAATCAAATGAGGGAACATGATGATGAAATTGTACGTATCCACACAACACATGATGATGGATGCTGATAAATACTTAAAAAACCATGAAATCTTTCGATAAATTAAAAGAGAATATCGATACTCTTCGCCAAAAACAAAGAGATGCAGTAAGTAAATTTAAATCAACTCCAAATCCATCCGTTAACAGAGAAAAACCAAAGGAGAAAGAGCATGATGCTGATATTAGTGCGAGAGAGAAACTTGCTGCACGTTTAAAAGCGAAAAGGAAAGCGATGCAAAGGCAAGCCATGGTTAATCAAGTAAGGTCTGAAGTTCAACAGGATTCCAAAGCGGATAAATAGAACATAGTAATATTTTGTGTAAGTTAAGCGATGCCTCTTAATAAGTTAGAGAATTTTATAAAGAACACAGAGGGAAAAATTCTCTATGTAAATCCTAATGATCTGGATGCTACTGATAGTATATCAAATCAAGGTAATTCATTAGCACAACCATTTAAAACGATTCAAAGAGCTCTGCTTGAATCTGCGAGATTTTCATATGTAAGGGGAACAAACAATGATATAACCGAAAAGACAACAATATTAGTATATCCTGGTGATCATGTAATTGATAATAGACCTGGTTTCGCAATCTATAATAATAGTGGTACTGCATACGCAGTTCCCCCATCAGGTGGTGTTGGTACTGTTGCACAAGATACTTTAACTCTAAATCTTACATCTAATTTTGATTTAACTCAAGAAGATAATATCCTTTATAAGTTTAATAGTATAAATGGTGGATGTATTATCCCTCGTGGTACGTCAATTGTTGGTCTTGATTTAAGAAAAACAAAAATCAGACCTCTATATGTTCCAAATCCAACTGATCCAAGTGTTGGAACATCTGCAATTTTTAGAATTACTGGTGGTTGTTACTTTTGGCAGTTTTCTTTCTTTGATGGTCTTGATACAGGTCTTGTATATACAGATGATTCTGATTTCTCTACAACTAATCAAGCAAAACCTACTTTTTCTCATCACAAACTAACATGTTTTGAATATGCAGATGGTGTTAATAACCCACCAGGTTATACCATCACTGATTTGGATATGTATTATAGTAAACTATCCAATGCCTTTAATTTAGCATCAGGTAGAGATATTGATCAAAAGTTCCCCTCAAATACTCTTGGGTTCTCAAAACAGAGAATGGAATTTGAGATAGTTGGTGCATTTAAATCTGACCCCATCCCTGTATCAGGCGGTAGTATTATTTCTGGAGATGGAAATACACCTGGTTCTGTTGTGACTGTATCAACTCCACAAGATCATGGATTAAATGTAGGGACACCAATAAAGATAAGAGGTGTTACTCCAGTCGACTATAATATTTCAACAAAGGTGGCAACTGTTGCAAATAGTAAACAGTTTACATATGTGTTACCTTTTGTACGAGAAAACTTACCAGCAACACCAAACATTTCTTCTGCAACAATTACTGTTGAAACAGATACTGTATCTGGTGCATCCCCTTATATCTTTAACTGTTCCTTAAGATCAGTATTTGGTATGCAGGGAATGAGAGCTGACGGTAAAAAGGCAAATGGTTTCCGATCAATGGTTGTTGCCCAGTTTACTGGTATTTCACTACAAAAAGATGACAGAGCATTTGTTAAATATAATCCAACAAATAGATTATATGAAGGAATTGCACTCACGACTGTAAAAGGATCTGCATTATCAACACAATCTTCATCTTTAGATCAATCCACAGTATACCATTTAGATTCAGGTGCAATTTATCGAACTGGATGGGATACAACTCACATATCAATTATTAATGATGCAGTTTTACAAATTGTATCCGTTTTTGCAATAGGTTACAATAAACATTTTGATGCTCAATCAGGTGGTGATGCATCTATCACTAACTCAAACTCAAACTTTGGACAAATATCACTTGTTGCTGAAGGATTTAAGAAAGAAGCATTTGCAAAAGATAACAAAGGATTTATAACATCAATTATCACTCCGAAAGCAATCACGACCAAAAGTTTACCTATTGATTGGTTACAACTTGATGTTACAAAAACAAAATCAGTTGGTATATCAAGTCATTTATATCTCTTTGGATTTGAAGATAAAGATGATGCACCACCAATTTTAATTCAAGGTTATCGAGTTGGTGCAAAAATTGATGATTCATTATCCGTTCAAGTTGGATCAGCAGCAACTGTCACAGCACATATTCAGATGCTTGATAATATCATCGGTGCTGGATCTACAATAGGTATTGGAACAAATACAAGTGAGAAAAGATATGTAGTTACATCTGGTCCTACAAACAATGTATTCACAGTTCCAACTCATACAATTCAGACAGGTGAGAAGGTAAGAATATTCAGTGACGATGGCGACTTACCAGAAAATATAGAAGAAAATAAAGTTTACTTTGCAATTAGAGATTCAGATACACAAATTAAACTTGCATCGACTCTTACTAATGCTAATAATAATACAGCGATTACAGTCTTTCAAGGTACAAAATTATCAATCGTAAGTCGTGTTCATGACAAGGAAGCAGGTGAAATTGGATCACCAATTCAATATGATGATGTAAACTCACAGTGGTTTATAAAAGTCGCAACACAAAATGATGCATTTACATCAATCAATGGTAGTTCTGGAATAATAAAAACAAAAACATCATTTCTTACTAGAAGGGATGATGATAGATCACTTGATGATAAAATTTATAGAGTACGTGTTGCAATACCAAAAGAACTTCCTAACACAAAAAATCCAGAAGAAAGTTTTATTATACAGGAATCAAGTAGCACAGGATTTAGAAAGAACGCTGATGTTGGATTATCAAATTTAACCACAGCAGACTTTGATTTTAATCGTAATCCTAGATTTATTGGAACTTGTACACAAACATCTAATATAGTTACTGTAATTAGTGAAATACCTCATGACTTGAATGTTGGTGATGATATTATAGTTAAGAATGTCACAAGTAGCACAAATACTGCTGGTACAGACAATTTAGGATTCAATGGCACATTTTCTGTATCTGAAATTACTAATGATAAACAGTTTAAATACTCTACAACTGATGTAGATGGTGTTGTTCATAGCACAGGTACAAATTCTACCAATGATGTAACTATCAGAAATACAGATCTACCAAGATTTGAAAGAAACGATCTTAAATCTAACTTCTACATTTATAGAAGTGAGACTATATCTCCTCATATTGAAAATGTACAGGATGGTGTCTATCATCTTTATATTTTGAAGGCAGATAATTCAATGCCTACTGAATTTACAGGTAATAAGTACAGTCAGAAGGTAGTTGACTTATATCCACAATTAGATAAAGATAACTTTAATGATAACCCACCAGCTGCTGTATCATTTGCAAAGAGAGATCCTCTTGGTGAAGTTGTAACTAACGATCTTAAGAAAAGTATCACTAGAGAATCAATTGACAGTATTCTCAAAGTATTTGGTGTCGGTCTATCAATCTCGACTGTTGATTCATCTGCTGGTATCGCCACGATTGGATTTAGTCGTGAGCATGGTTTTAGTGGCATAAGCACAGGTACGATTACAGGTGGTGCTACTTATAATAACGGAACATTTCAGAATGTTAGATTGTTAAGCGGTTCTGCTTCAGGAACATGGAAAGGTGCGACTGCGAGAGTTGTAGTATCTGGTGGTGGTGTTTCTAATGTTGATATTATTACTGGTGGATCCTCTTACACACCTGAAGGGTTATTTTTTGATGCTTCTGCCATAGGAGCTGGAGATGGTAATGCAAGATACACGATCACTCAAAATGAAATATCAAGTTGTGAAAATGATGTGCTACAAATCACAGGTATTGGTACAACTGCTGGTGGACATTATAGAATTACTGCTTGCCCATCTACAACATCTGTTTCTGTTGCGAAGACATCTGGTGATCCTTTAATTATATCTGGTCAATATGCGATTAATGTAGGTGTAGCAATTACAATTACATCAGATACATTTGATTCTGCTACAGGAATATCAACTTTTGTATGTCAGTCAGCACACGGATTTGTATCAGGAAATAAATTTACGGTTCTTGATACCTCAAATAATAATTTAGGCACATTCTCTGTAAAAGAGAAGATTAGTGTTACTAACTTCTCTGCAATTACAAATTCAAATCTTGCTGGTGTTCGTATATTACCAAACGGATTAAATTCATCAAACGCAAATTCAGATGCAACAACAGAAAGTATTGGTGCGAGAAATTTAACATTCTATGATAATCAATCATTTACTCTAGTCGCAGCAATAACAAACAATGTTATTGATACGAATTTAAGAATTGCACCTATTAATTCTGGTATTGGCACTGTAACTAGAATACCAATTGGTTCATATATTCAGATTGATAATGAAATGATGAGAGTCACTAGTTCATCTTTAGGTGGATCTGGATTAGATGAGATTACAGTGATTCGAGGTGTGCTTGGTAGTTTAAAAGCAAGTCATGCAGTAAATTCAGTAATTAAAAAAATCAAACCTCTTTCTGTTGAGTTCCGAAGACCGTCAATACTTCGTGCATCAGGTCACACTTTTGAATATCTTGGTTTTGGTCCAGGTAACTACTCAACTGGTCTACCACAGGTTCAAAACAGAACACTAACGGAGAGAGAAGAGTTCTTATCACAATCGCAAGAGAAGAGTGGTGGTGCTGTTGTTTACACTGGTATGAACAATAGAGGTGACTTTTATATTGGAAACAAGAGAGTTACATCTACAACTGGTGAGGAAACAACATTTGACGCACCAACTCCGACAGTTACAGGTCAAGATCCATCAAGATTAAGTGTTATATTTGATGAAGTAGTTATTAAAGAAAGAATTATAGTTGAGGGTGGTAAATCAAACCGAGTTCTATCACAGTTTGATGGTCCAGTTACATTTAATAATGAAATTAAGGTCAATGCTAATACAACAATCACAGGCACACTGAAGATTAATAATACTCTTGAAATAACAGATACAACTCAATCAAATAATAAAGATGAGGGTTGTTATGTAATTGAAGGTGGTATGGGTATTGAGAAAAATGCCAATATTGGTGGAGATTTAACTGTTGCTGGTATATCAACATTTACAGGATTGATTGATGCGAATGGTATCATAGAGGGTATATCTGGTCAGAATAAGATTCCATCACTATACGCTAACTATTCTGATTTACCAAACGCTGGCACATATCATGGTATGTTTGCTCATGTTCATGCTGTAGGAAAAGGATTCTTTGCTCATGCTGGAAACTGGATTGAACTTGTAAGTAAGGAAACAAGTGGCACAGTTGGAACAGGAACAGAAACTTACAACATAGGTGGTTTAACTGCTACAGGTGCAACCATTGATAGTGTGAAGATTGGTATTACTGCTGCTAATGAAATTGATACTTCATCAGGTAATCTAATATTAGACTCTGCTGGTGGAACTGTTCAAATTACTGACAACTTAACAGTATCAGGAACAGCAGTGATATCAGGACAAGTTACTGGTAATGATGGTGCACAATTTGATAACATTAGATTTGGTATTACAGCAAATAATGAGATTGACACAAGCACTGGTAATTTAGTAATTGACTCTGCTGGTGGTACAATTACCCTTGACGATGATGTATCTGTATCTGGGTCATTGACCGTAGGTAGTGACATTGATCTAGGATCAAACAACTTCACTGGTGGTGGAGGTACATTTGGAAATATTAAGGTCGCAATTTCAAATGACAATGAAATTGATACTTCATCAGGTAATCTAATACTAGACTCTGCTGGTGGCACTGTTCAAATTACAGATATTTTAAATGTAACTGGTAATACTGATATTGATGGCACATTGAATGTAGACAATACATCAACATTTGGTAATAATATATCTATTACAGGTCAGGGAAGTTTCACTGGCAATGTCATCGCATTTGTATCTGATGATAGATTAAAAACTAATAAGGTCGGCATCACAGGTGCATTAGATAAAGTCATGTCCTTAAATGGTTTCACATACAACTTTAATAAGATTGGTGGGGAACTTGGATATGACACAGAGAAATCATTTGCTGGTGTATCTGCACAAGAAGTACAAAAAGTATTACCAGAAGCAGTATTCCCTGCACCAGTTGATGACAAATACATCACGGTGCAGTATGATAGACTTGTTCCATTGTTAATTGAAGCGATCAAGGAACTCAAAGAAGAAGTAGAGGAACTTAAAAAACAAATAAATTAATGCAACTTTTTAATATTTTTCCTACAACTGTATATGTTGGGGAAGTGACTGACCATCAAACACATAAACAAGAGTTTTATAAGGTATATCATAAATTTGATTACGAGGATTCTGATGCAAATTCAACAGTGAGTGAGAATACGGGAAGACCTTTTATTCATCTTGAAGATAATCTTGATCCTTTGTTTAATGAAATTATATTACATACAAAAAGATATGTAATTGATGTTTTGCAGTATAAAGATATATTTGAATATGTTATCACCAAAACATGGTTATCAAGGACAAGATCACAAAAAGAAATCCCTTGGCACATTCATTCAACAAGTCATGTATCATTTGTATATTATCTTAACATGCCACCCAACGCACATAAACTCAAATTTCTTAACCCACATAATAAGAATAGTTTTTTTCTGGGTATGTCTCTTGAGTCAAGATATGAGGAAAGAACAATGGTCAAAGAATTTAATCAACTAAATTCTGAAGAGTTCTATATTCATCCACCAGAGGGAACTGTAGCTTTATTTCCAAGTAGTATTCAACATTGCACACAGTGTGTCGATAAATGTTTTAGTGATGAAAGATTAGCAATCGTGGGAGATATAACATTAACTTTAAAAGAAGACCAATTACAATACTCTATGGGGTACATAGATCAAAAATATTGGAAAAAGTATAAATAACTAAAAATATTAATATGGCACTTCAATCTAGCGGTCAAATTAGTTTTGCAAATATCATCAGCGAGTTTGGTGATAGTGGTGGTGGTTTGGGTGCTTACAGACTTAATCAAACTATAGGTTCATTAACTGGATTAAGATTAGATAAAAACTCATGTGGACCGAGTGCAAACGCTAGTATACCAGGTCCTGGTCAAACCATATCATTTTCAGACTTTTATAATTCGAGATTAAATGTAGTTGTTGATTACCACACTGGATCAACAGAATTTAGAGCAATAGCAAAAGATAAGTATGTAGCAAACGGTGTAACAGTTGTAGGTGGATTTAGAACTAGACCAACAAGCACAGGTGGAATTAAAGTTTTTGTAAATGTTAATAAGAAAATAGGTTCTGATACTAATAACGATACACACAGAGCAGCGTTAAGAACTGGATCATGGGATTCTGGAACACAACTTACAATAGATGTTGGCGGTAGTGGTGAGATTTATGGTGCTGGCGGTAGAGGTGGAAATGGTACTTCTGGAAATGGCACTGATGGTAGTAATGGAAATACAGCGGTGGGATTTCAATTTAACACTACTTTAAATGTAGCGAGTGGTGGATATATTCAACAAGGTTATGGTGGTGGTGGTGGCGGTGGTCATCGTTATCATGACCCTGATAAAAACTCACGAGATGATCTATCCTCTGGTGGAGGAGGTGGAGGAGGTGCTGGACTTCCTGTAGGTATTGGAGGTTCCAACACCAGTGGTGCATTTGGTTTGGGAGCAAATGGTGCAGATGGTTCAAATGCAACAGAAAGAGTTCATGGTAATGGTGGTGCTGGTGGAAATGGTGGTGGTGTTGTTGCAGGTTCTGGTGGTGATGGAGGTGATCCAAACCAAAGTCCTGCTGCTGGTCAACCAGGTCAATCAGGTCCTGGTCGTACAGTATCAAGTGGTAGTGGTGGTGCTGCTGGAACTAATGGAGTTCCATTGAGAAGAGATTCAAATAGTATCTCTGTAACTGTAAATAATAGTGGTTCTATTATTCCAAATGCTAACTTAACCACTGGTCAAGTTCGCTAACTAAATAAATTATTATCATTGATTTTATGAAAAACCTTATTGGTGTGTATGATGATGCTGTGTCATCTGAATTTTGTCAAAACTTTATGAATTATATGGATGAGATGGAGAATAATTCTCTTCTTGTTCAAGAGAAAAAGGATAGGCATATAACTGATAATAAAGTTTCAATATTATCTTATTCATATGATCTCGCTGCATGGTCATATTTGGGTCGAGAATTTTTCGGATGTATAAATGATTGTGTTACTGAATACTTCGATACATATAGCATTTTAAATAAAGATAGATTTTTATTATATGACTTAAAAGTTAAAAAAATACCCGCTGGTGGAGGATTTCATGCATGGCACTATGAGAATGGTAGTGTAATCTCTGCTACGAGATCTTTTGTTGTTCAATTATATTTGAATACTATCGAAGAAGCAGGTGAAACTGAATTTTTATACATGAGTAAAAGAATTAATGCAAAGCAGGGTCGAGTTGTTATTTTCCCTGCTGGTTACTCACACACTCATCGTGGAAATCCCCCAATCGGACAAGACAAATATATTGCCACATCTTGGGGTATAATACAGGAGCAATCATGAAATTAGTATTCAGAATTGATGAATATCTACCAGAGACAGAACAAATTGTTGTTCGTATGTGTAAAGCATTATCAAGAGAACCAATATTATCACACAATGCTGGTGTGATAGATTTAAAAAATTTAGATTTGTACAATAGTGATACTTTTATTGAAAGTTTGATGCGACTTTATGGTGATAAAGCAATCAAAGATGATGAAGAGAAATATGACATAGAACTGTTCTGTAATAAATCAGAAAAGATAAGTGGTGAATTAAATCTCGCTGATTTGGTAGGAAAAAATATCGAGGGTGATTCGGAGAATTATAGAAGAGCAATCTTAAAAATGCGAGAGGTAAAACTATGAGGTGTAAACAATATATAAAAAAATGTGGAGAATTTTCTGTATGTTCAGAAGTTGGAGAGGCAAACGTATTATTTACAGAACATGCTGACGATAGAACAACATTATATCAAATCATCGTAAAGGGTTCTGGGAGAGTTGCTAAACCTTTCTCATCTGAATATAAACCCGCTGATACAAATGAGCATAGATTTATAAACATGAAAGAGTATATCGGGCATCATACCATATTTGAATCATATGAACCTTTTTTAATATATGGATTTAATACTCTAGATTTAAAAGTTGATTGGGATGGTAAGTTAGTTAGTGAGTCATTTGAAGGTAATGCTAAAAGTTATTTGATTTGTTTTGATGGCAGACCGATCATTAATGGTACTGAATTACAAAGAATGGACTTTGCAAAATTAGAAAATAAATGGTATAATATTGACATAAAAGATGGAATCGTTGGTGTATTCACAAAAATATGAAATCTAAATTATTTTTATGTCCTGGCATGGCAAAGTCAGGAACTACCACTCTTTGGAAACTACTAGATTTTAATAATTTGATCAACAATATTGAGTATAAAGAAACTCATTATCTTAAAATGTTGTGTGATATGAGAGATGGTAATACTGATAACATCTATCCACAAGAAATAAAAAATTCATGGGCAAATTTTCTTGTCACGAGAAATCGAGAAGAATCTGGTCTTGATCTACCATATAGTTTTAAAGATTACAAGTGGTATCTTAATCAAAATTTAAAGGATAAATCTCAAGCGGTTGCTGATTTTAGTCAATCAATAAGCATTTTACCAGAATATTTTTTAAAAGAAATACGAGATAATTTGTGTGATGATTTTGACGTTAAAATTATAATTTTGTTTCGTGATCCAATTAAAAGATTATTTTCTCATTGTGTAAATTTATCAGCAGAAATAAATGGATGGTATAATAAAACGAAATCACCACGAGAATTGTTCTTTGAATATATTGAACTTCCACAATTTCAAAATTTATATGTAGATGTTAAAAGTAAATTTAAAACAATTTTTGATAATGTAATATTTCTATCAACAGAAAAGTTTTACACAAATCAAACAGAACATGATAGATTATCAGATTTTTTAGGAGTTCCTAGAATTGGTATGAGTAATTTGTATGAGAACACAACCCTCTATCGGGATAACACCATTACTTATGAGGATATTAAAATTGCAACAGAAAAATTATTACCATCCATTGAAATTTATAGACAATTATGATTACTAAAAAAGATTTAAACAAAATTTACGAGTGGGCGAAAGTAACTACATTTCCTTTGAAGAAAGCACCTACAATCAAGGGTGGATATTGTAATAAAGATGTTTATATTTCATGGTTAAAAGGTGTTGGTAAACAAGTAACCATAAGAAAGAGATTAATGACTGACGAGATTTTTAATATTTTTTCAAACGAGGATATATTGTATGCAACTTACTCTAGTTTTTTGGAAGGAACTATATTGAATCCACATCTTGATCCACCAGTATATCGAGAGAGATATAAAAGAATACAATTACCATTATCAATACCAGATAGAATACATTGCTTCATGATATGGGATGGAAGAAAAGTTACATGGAAGGAGGGTGTTTATCAAGTATTTCCTGTTATGGATACAATACATGAGGGATATAATCTATCGACAAAAAGCATGGATTTTGTTATGATAGATGTGAAGATGGATACACAGGTAGAAAATGCAGTTAACTTATAATGAATTACTCTTATTAAGAGGTGCATTGTATACAAAAAAAATGTATAAAGGTATGAAGAATATACCTTTACGAGGTGTTGTTTGGGAAGAGTGGATGGAAGAAAGTGTGAAAAAAGTTGATGAAGAATTAAAGAATAAATATCCAAACGCACCTGATTGGAAATAATCATAAATAACTAAAAATCTCATGTAAAATGGCGAGTATCAATAAAAGTTTTAATTTCAGACATGGCGTTCAAGTAGATGATGATGATTTCACTGTTCGTGGAGGTCTGGTAGGAATTGGAACCACCGTTCCCACAGAGAGATTAGATGTCAGAGGTAATGCTGTAGTCAGCGGACTAACTTCTTCAATATCTCTTCAAGTTACAGGAATAACAACACTTACAACAGTAGACATAGGTATAACTTCAATTAAATCTGGTATCATTACAGCATCATCTGGTATTGTTACTTATTATGGGGATGGACAATATCTTAAATTCTTACCAACTTCACAGTGGGTTGACATTGATGTAGGACTAGGATTCACAAGTATATACAACACAGGTGGAAACGTGGGTGTATCAACTGATGATCCTCGAAATAGTTTCCAAGTTGGTGGAGATCCAACTAATTCAAGCACAGGTGTAGGTATCAACTCTGATGGTGGACATATATTTGCATCTGGTATTGTAACTGCTACGAGTTTTGTTGGAGAGGTAAATGCTCCAAACTTTGATACAAATGCTGCGGGTGTAGTTGTATCTGGTGTTGTAACCGCAACTTCACTTCAAGGTGCATTGACAGGTAATGTTACTGGCAATGTCACAGGTGATCTAACTGGTGAAGTTAATTCTTCCAAGTTTGATACAAATCCATCTGGTATCGTAGTTACAGGTGTTGCAACTGCTACGAGTTTTGTTGGAGACATAACAGGAGATGTAACTGGTAATACGCAAGGGATTCACACTGGTGCTGTT
>CEVB01043332.1_pt1 | contig 16306 bp, 16 predicted proteins | sample 531381 | NCBI WGS metagenome assembly CEVB01 (sample SAMEA2622763, study PRJEB7988) | marine metagenome | biome: marine biome (ENVO:00000447); feature: surface water layer (ENVO:00002042); material: "saline water (ENVO:00002010), including plankton (ENVO:xxxxxxxx)" | depth 5 m | reverse complement strand
CTGCGGCGTACATTGTCCATAAAAATCTGTTCAAACAGATTATTGGCTTTCTCAGACTCGCTGCTGGCTACTGCTGCCGTTTGCGCTGTAGTTGATGCCGGTGCAGACGTTTGCTGTGGGCCGCAACCGGCCAGAAGAGCCACGCTGATGGCTACCGGTAATAAGGCCCGGCGCGTAAAAATATGCTGTTTCATCTGGGTTCCTGCTGTTGTCGTTAGAATAGTCGGTTTTATTCTACGCAAGCTGGTTCAGATGAAAAGGTAAAGTATCGCAGTACAGTCTTCTGTTATCTCAGCGGGCTTTGTTAAATTAGCCTGCGCCCGCTAGATAAACAGAGTCAGCAAATCATTCAGGTAACGGGCGCCTTTGTCAGTAATTTGCCAGTGCGACGCCGTAACCGTAATAAGTTGTTTCTGCTCAGCCTCGTCAATAGCGGCACTGATAGTGCTCAGCGGCAGGCCGGTTAAGGCCGTAAAATCGTCTATCGGGCAAGGCTCCAGCAAGCGAAAACGGTTCATGAAAAACTCAAAAGGCCTGTCTTCCGGCTCTACCTGCTGGCGGCTATCCATGTAACCACGGCTGATATCCATATAGCCTTTGGGGTGCTTAATCTTTACCGTGCGTAAAATACTGTTGCGTGACGGCAGCGTAATTTTACCGTGCGCCCCGCAACCTATACCCAGGTAGTCGCCATAGCGCCAGTAATTCAGGTTATGCTGACATTGCTGGCCAGCTTTCGCATAGGCCGAGATTTCATACTGCTGGTAACCATGCTGCTGCAGCAGTGCCAGGCCTTGTTGCTGAATATCCCACAAGGTATCGTCCGGCGGCAGCACCGGTGGGCGTGAGGCAAAAGCGGTATTGGGCTCGATGGTCAACTGATACCACGACAAGTGCGGCGGCGCTAAATCGATAGCCTGCTGCAAATCGGCCAGCGCAGCCGCGACATTCTGCTGTGGCAGGCCATGCATTAAATCCAGATTAAAACTTTTCAGTGGTAACGCTTTGGCAAGCTTTGCCGCTGCTATTGCTTCGTCGCTGTCATGTATACGGCCAAGCGCTGTTAGCTGCGCGCTTTGAAAACTTTGTACACCAATCGAAAACCGCGTCACCCCGGCAGCCACATAACCGGCAAAGCGTTCTGCCTCAACGGTACCGGGGTTGGCTTCCATTGTCACTTCCATATCAGCTGTACAGGCAATACGCTGCTTAACGCCAGTCAGAATCTGGCCAATACCGGCGGCTGAAAACACACTGGGCGTGCCTCCACCGATAAAGATGCTGCTGATTTGACGGCCATTAACCAGCGGCAGATCCTGCTGCAAATCTGCCAGCAAATGTGCAATGTACTCCTGCTCTGGAATACCTTGCTTAACAGCGTGCGAGTTAAAATCGCAATAAGGGCATTTCTGGATACACCACGGAATATGAATGTACAGCGCCAGTGGCGGTAACTGCAGTGCCAAAGTGCTTATCCTTTCTCTGCTGTCAGCAGGGTTAACAGCTGACGGAGTGCTTTACCGCGATGACTAAGTTGCTGCTTGCGCTCACGGGTTAACTCTGCACTGGTGCAGCCTTCCGATGGCACAAAAAATACCGGGTCGTAACCAAAACCGTGCTCACCAATGCGGGTTAAGCTGATTTCGCCATGCCAGACACCGTGGCATATCAACGGGGTAGGGTCTTCTGCGTGGCGCATATATACCAGCACGCAATGAAACTGCGCACTGCGTTGATCTTGAGGTACTTCTTTTAATGCCTGCAGTAGTTTATCGATGTTGCTGCTGTCACTGGCGGCTTCACCGGCGTAGCGGGCTGAGTAGATACCCGGTGCACCGCCTAAGGCATCAACTGCAAGGCCTGAATCATCAGCAATAGCCGGTAAACCGGTCACGAGCGCAGCGTGACGGGCTTTCAGGATAGCATTTTCAATAAAACTCAGGCCGGTTTCATCAGCGTCGGTAACACCGAGTTCACTTTGTGGCACTATGTTTAGCTGCAAAGGCGCAAGCAACTGCGACAGTTCCGCCAGTTTGCCTTTGTTGCTGGTAGCCAGCACGATGTTGTCTGTCATAGCGTTATCAGTCTACGTAAAAGGTTTGATCGAAAGTCAGTTGCTGGCTTTGATTACCGCTGACAATGCTGATCGTAAAACTAAAACGCTGCTCATGCCGAAACGGCAACTGCGCCAGATAGTATACCGCCTCGCCTTCAGCAACTTCGCTAAACTGCAGTGCTTGTTGCCGGCCCTGCAGGTCTTTCGCTATGCCTGAAATCGCAACTTTTTGCGCCTGTTGCGTGTTTTTATCCAATACCGAGATATTAATTATCGCATTGTATTTGCTGCGCTGTAGCTTGTACTGCGTGGCGATTTCAGGTGTTAAAAGTGGTGCCGGAAATGCAATATAGTGTACATCCCAATTACCCAGCTGCTTTTTTTGCTCAGCCACAGCCGTCATACTGAGGCTTAAGCCCAGCACGATCATCAGTATAAAGTGTCGCATAGTTCACCTTGCGTAAGTCAGGCCTGAAGCGCTAAGTATAGCGCCTGAGATTTAAATACCCGGAAACCAGTTACTGAACAGAATATTTAAAAACTGCAAACCAATCAGTACAACCAGTACTGATAAATCGAGCCCGCCAAGCGGTGGCAGAATACGACGCACTGGCGCCAGTACTGGCTCGGTTAACTGGTACATTACGTACTCTACCGGGCTGCGGCCCTGGCTAAACCAGCTGAGCAGGGCGCGGATCACCAGGATCCAGAACAGCAGGGTTAACACTTCTTTGACTAAAAAAATGGCGGCAAAAATTAAACTCGGTACCAGTATTATCTGGCCGGCAGAAATCACCTGCAGCAACAGTAACTTGGTTAGCATTACGGCATAAGCCAGCAGCAAAGTAGCGGTATCGAGCCGGCCTAAGCTTGGAATAATACGGCGTAGCGGCAACACCAACGGGTTGGTTGCTTTTACCACAAACTGGCTGAACGGATTATAAAAATCGGCCCGCACCAGTTGTAACCAAAGACGCAGTATTACCACCATCAGGTACAGACTAAAGGCGGTATCAATCAGAAACATCACAGCTTGCATCGGGTACTCCGCATGTTAACTAGTAAAATCTTAGCTATTACAAGCTCTGCGCCATTTCCTGCGCCCGCTTAATGGCTGCATACATGGCATCAGAAACCATTTTTTCAAGGCCTTGCTCAGCAAAAGTGGTTACAGCTTCGTGCGTGGTACCGCCTTTAGAGGTAACCTGAGCACGCAGTTCAGCGAAGCTGTGTTCACTGTTTAGTGCCATCGTCGCTGCACCCAATGCAGTTTGTGCCACCATCTGTTTTGCCTGAGCAGCGTCAAAACCCAGCTGTTCAGCCACTTGCTGCATCGCCTGCATAAAGAAAAAGAAATACGCCGGTGAACTGCCGGTAACGGCAATTACGTGATCAATTTGCGCTTCGCTGTCCAGCCAGACAGTCATGCCGGTACCGCTGAATATATGGTCGACAAAAGCTTTTTCATAGTTAGAACACGCTGTTGGGAATAAGCCTGTTACGCCAAGACGAACCAGCGAAGGGGTGTTTGGCATGGCTCTGACCAGACGGATATCCCCAAGCCACTGCTGATAACGCGCTACGGTTATACCGGCTGCCAGCGTTACAAACAGTTTCTCGGCAATTTCCGGGGCGGCTTCAATCAGCGCAGCGCAAACTTCCTGCATCATCTGTGGTTTTACTGCCAACACTATCACATCGGCTTTTTTCACGGCTTCGATGTTATCCAGCGTGGTCTGAATGCCAAAATCGGCTGCCAGTGCGGTTAGTTTGGGCTGGCTGCGATTGGCGGCGATAATATTCTCTGCCGGATATCCGGCATTGACCATTGCAGCAATAACGCAGCGGGCCATGTTACCGGCACCGATAAAAGCAACCATATTGTCATTCATCTGTTTATTCATTCCTGTTTATAATCCCGGGCACCAAAAATTGCGGTGCCTAATCGTATCATAGTTGCGCCGTAAGTCAGAGCCAGTGGCCAGTCATCCGACATGCCCATTGATAATTCAGTCGCCTGCGGGTGGTGCTGTTGCAATTGCAAAGACAATTGCTGCATCGCGGCAAAGGCTCTTTCACTATCCCCCGGGGCGGGGATTGCCATCAGGCCTTTTAGCTCAAGTTGTGGCAACTGCGCCACTGCTGCTGCCAGTTCAGGTAGTTGCTGCGGCAAAATACCGGCTTTGGTTGGCTCATTGCTGATATTAATTTGCAGCAACACCTTAAGCTTACCCAAATGTGCCGGGCGCTGTTCCGCCAGGCGCTGTGCAATTTTAAGCCGGTCAATACTGTGCACCCAGCTGGCATGTTCGGCCACCAGTTTGGTTTTATTCGATTGCAAAGGCCCGATAAAATGCCAGCAGATATCCTGACAGTCTGACAGCTGCTGCGCTTTTTCAACTAATTCTTGCGGGTAATTTTCACCGAATAAACGCTGTCCGGCCTGATAGGCAGCCAATACGGCAGCTGCAGGTTTAGTTTTACTTACTGCAATCAACGCTACCGCTTTGCTGTCTGTAGCCAAAGCACTGCATTTTTCGTTCAGGTTGTAATAGGCGAGGCTCAGTTGTTCTGCTATGTTATTCATATTAATTGGCAAAGTGGAGTAAAAATTGTCATGGATATTACCGAATTATTAGCCTTTAGTGTGCAGCATAAAGCATCAGATTTACACCTTTCAGCTGGCGTGCCGCCACTGATCCGGGTTGATGGTGATGTTCGCAAGCTGAACATTCCGCCGTTGTCACATAAAGAAGTACATGCCTTAGTGTACGAGATTATGACTGACAAGCAGCGTAAAGAATACGAAGAACATCTTGAATCAGATTTTTCATTTGAAGTACCTAACTTAGCACGCTTCCGGGTTAACGCCTTTGTGCAAAACCGTGGGGCAGCAGCGGTATTCCGTACTATCCCAAGTGAAGTATTAACGCTGGATGATTTAGGTGCACCGGATATTTTTAAAACCATTGCCGAAAACCCGCGTGGTCTGGTGCTGGTTACCGGCCCGACGGGCTCCGGTAAATCAACCACACTGGCCGCGATGATCGATTACATCAATACTATGCGGCATGATCACATTCTGACGATAGAAGACCCGATCGAATTTGTGCACAACAACAAATCCAGCCTGATTAACCAGCGTGAAGTGCACCGTGATACCCACAGTTTCAGCAACGCTTTGCGTTCAGCGCTGCGGGAAGACCCGGACGTTATTCTGGTCGGTGAATTACGAGACCTGGAAACCATCCGGCTGGCTATGACAGCAGCTGAAACCGGTCACCTGGTGTTTGGTACTTTGCACACGACATCCGCGCCTAAAACGATTGACCGTATTATTGACGTCTTCCCCGGTGAAGAAAAAGACATGGTGCGGTCTATGTTGTCTGAATCTTTACGCGCTGTTATTTCACAGACGCTGCTAAAAAAGGTCGGTGGTGGCCGTATTGCTGCGCATGAAATTATGGTTGGCTTGCCGGCTATCCGTAACCTTATCCGGGAAGACAAAATTGCCCAGATGTACTCGGTGATCCAAACCGGTGCCGCGCATGGCATGCAGACGATGGACCAGTGTTTAGTAAATCTGGTGAACCGCGGCTTGGTATCACAACGTGACGCTGCTGCCAAAGCGCAGGATAAAAACACTTTTGGTGCCATGGGCAGGATATAAATTGCTATGCAGCTAGATGATTTTCTTGAAAAAATGGTCAGCGAAAAAGCGTCTGACCTATTCATCACGGCCGGGATGCCGGTAGCCGCCAAGATAAACGGTGAGCTGCTGCCGATAGATGAAACGCCACTGACGGATGCGGCTTCACTGAAGCTGGTGTTATCGGCGATGAATGACAAGCAGCAGCAGGAATTTATGACCAGCAAAGAATGTAACTTTGCGATTGCCAATGAAGTAGGGCGCTTCCGGGTGTCGGCCTTCTGGCAGCGAGACTGCGCTGGCATGGTTATTCGCCGTATTGTCACCAAAATCCCTAATGTGGATGACCTTGGCCTGCCGCCTATCATGAAAGAAGTTATCATGTCCAAGCGCGGGCTGGTGCTGTTTGTTGGTGGTACCGGCACCGGTAAATCGACGTCACTGGCGGCGCTGCTTGGCTATCGCAACAAAAATGCCAAAGGCCATATCCTAACCATTGAAGACCCGATCGAGTTTGTGCATGAGCATCATAAAAGCCTTATTACCCAGCGTGAAGTTGGCATTGACACTGAATCCTTTGAGGCTGCACTGAAAAGCTCACTGCGTCAGGCGCCTGATGTGATCCTGATTGGTGAAATTCGCAGCCAGGATACGATGGAATACGCCTTGTCTTTTGCTGAAACCGGTCATTTATGTATTGCCACCTTGCACGCTAACAACGCCAACCAGGCAATAGACCGCATTATGCATTTGGTGCCCAAAGAAATGCACCAGAAGCTGCTGTTCGATTTGTCACTGAACTTACGCGGCATAGTGGCGCAGCAGCTGGTACCCACTGCCGATGGCCAGGGCCGGGTTGCCGCTATTGAAGTGTTGCTTAATTCGCCTTTAATCGCCGATTTAATTGCCCGTGGTGAAATGGGCGAAATTAAAGCGGTGATGACCAAATCGCGTGAGCTTGGCATGCAAACCTTTGATCAGGCCCTGTACGATTTATATCAGGCGGGCCGTATCAGTTACGCCGATGCTATCCACCATGCAGACTCACCAAACGATCTGCGTCTGATGATTAAACTGCGCAGCGGCGACACTAAGGGCGCAGGCTTCTTGTCTGGTGTGACGATAGAAGGTTTTGAGAAGAGCGACGATTAACGACAAACGTGAGTGAGGCAGGTATGAGCATCGCGCAAATTATGACGCACCGTAATCGCTTGATTACCACTATGGCCGATGCCAGCCTGGCCTCACTACGCGACGTGTTCGCCAAAGCGCGTTTTCAGCATGTACCGGTAACAGATGCCAGCAATCGTCTGGTCGGTATAGTCTCAGTAAAAGATTATTTTCGCGAGCTCAGCCCGGTAATGGATGCCGCCAGCGATCCTGCCATTAGCTTATTTATCCGCAGTCGCAAAGTGCATCAGGTTATGATCACTCCGGTCATCACCGTATCTGAGCACAGTACAATAAAGCAGGCTGCAGCATTATTATTAAAACATAATATCAGTTGCCTGCCGGTAACAGATGAGCACAAGCATCTGCTCGGTTTAGTGTCGTGGAAAGATATTATGCGTGCCGCGTTAAATCACACTGTCGCATCGTCTTAGCCTGCCTGCTGATAGCGTTTATGTAATATTGCTACCCGCTCAACATAGGCCTGGGTTTCGGCAAAAGGTGGTATGCCGTTGTAGCGCCTTACATTGCTGGCGCCTGCATTGTATGCAGCCAACGCCAGTGACACTTCGCCATTGTATTGTTTGATTAAGTCCGCCAGATAGCGGCTGCCTGCAGCGATATTCTGTGCTGGCGCACTGGCGTCAAGCACACCAAGTTGCTGCGCTGTCTGAGGCATCAGCTGCATTAATCCCACCGCGCCTTTGCGTGAGACAATGGCGGGGCGAAACGACGACTCTGCGTGAATAACGGCACGGATCAGCGCCGGGTCAAGTTGATAATCACTGGCAGCCCTTGCGATTAGCTGGTTATAGGGCCTGATATACAAGGGCACAGTGTGCCAGTTTACTTTGGATGTCGGATCGCAGGCAAAGCAGTCATACCGTACAATCTGATAAGGCCGGTTCAGTGGCTGGCGGTCAGAAAACATGGCTGTGCCATCGGCTTTAACCGACTTATATACGGCAATTTGCGCTGGCGGCGTTTTTGCTTTTACATCAACAGTGCTGCGGCCAGGGTCGCCCGGTGATAGCTTCAGCAGTCTTTTACCATCTGCTGATAAGCCTTGTTCCTGCGCGTAAGCCTCAGTGGTATCCAGCACAGCGGCGATACCCAGCAAAATACACAATAAGCGCCACACGTTGTTGTATCCGTTGCATGAAAGGATTGCAAGTAAAGCACTTAGCCGGCGAAATCTCAAGCATGCTTAATATTGAACAGCCTTACTCAGCTATTTCTGTGTAATTGCCGGTTCACCCACATCAGTACTGCCGCCACTATAACAATCACCACCGGCACACTGACGCTCTGCCACAGCTGGGTATCGAGCTGTGGTAACCAGTAGCCTAGTGCTTTAATGGCTTTTTCTGCCAACTGCACAGCATAATAACTGATAGCGACCAACGATAAACCTTCTACCATTTGCTGCATATTCAGCTGCAATTTAGCCCGTCTGTCCATCGATGCCAGTAGTTGCTGGTTTTGCTGCTCCAGTTTCAGGTTAATGCGGGTGCGTAGCAGCTCTGTTGAGCGCCCTAAACGGCCAGAGAGAGCGTTCTGGCGAAACACAACGGATTCACTGGTGCGAAAGGCTGGCGTTAAGCGTCGCTCGCTGAAATCCTGCAGTGATAACAGGCCCTCAATAGGGGTTTCATTCAGGCTTTTTATTCTGTCCAGTGTCAGCTGATAATAAGCTGCGGTGGCTTGCAGGCGTGAACTGGTATCGGCGATTAAATGTTCAGTTTGCGCTGCCATCGTCGTAATTTCGTTTAGTAAACGCTCATCATCACTTTGTTTGTGCTCTATACGCTGCGTAATGTCAGACAACTGCTGCTCCAGCAGTGTCAGTTTCGCCAGTGCCTGACGTGACAATGGCCAGCCGAGCAACGACAGCTTGCGATAATTACCCAAATCAAACAGTTGTTGCACCAAGCGGCCAAGTGCGGCAGGAGAGAGACCATGGTCTACCAGTAGCATACGGCCGGCGCCTTCGGCATGTTTTTGAAAGTCGGTCCAGATCCGGGCTTTCTGAGCGGCTAAAAGACTGCTGATGCAATTATCCGGGTTAAACAGCGTATCAATATTCCCATGCATCTTAAGCTGCGCCGGTGTAATAACACTAAGCTGCACCACGCGGAATATCTGGCCCGGGATATCGTCCAGCCAGTCTTTTGTTGGCAGAAAATCCAGCGGGTCATCAAACAACTGTTTTGCACTGCCGTGCTGAATAAACACATAGCTGGAAAATTCGCCATGTTTTTCAAAGCGCAGGCTGCCACCAAACAGTGGCAGGTTAATATCATTATCAGCATTACTGAAGTGACTGCCCTGCGATCTGGCCAGTTGTTGTATGAAGCTTAGCTCGCTACTGCGCGAGGCCGGTGATACTGTCAGCATAAACTGGCACAGACGGCACGGCGCAGTCAGGGCTGGGAAGGTGCGCTGCTGCAACTCTTTATCCAGCATATCGCGCAGCGGATGGCTTCGGTTATGGAGTCCGGTCATATCAATGCTCCTGAAATATTGAACGAAACACGGGTGAGCATACAGGCCGTTTCAGCTTACAAAGCAGGTTGTATGCCAGTCGCGTTATCAGCTGGCTTTCACGCCAACATTGCGCTTAACATATTGCTGAATAATGCTATTTTTCTGACAGGCTGATGTCAGCGTCACAGTATAGGGCTGGCAGATGCGAGAATGCCCCGTTATAACGCAAAAATGATGTATCAGGGTGCATGGCTGCTTACGTTTTATTGCCGTTGCGCCTACAATAGCGGCTCATTTGCGGTGAGTTGTCCTGTCAGGTTTCAATGTTATGTCTGTAGCGGTTAATCGTGCCTTGCTGGTAGCAGTCGCCAGTGTGTTGCTGGCGATGGTAACTATTCAATCCGGGGCTTCTGTGGCTAAACAGCTGTTTCCGATCATCGGCCCAGAGGGCACTACTGCATTAAGGCTGGGGTTTTCTGCTTTAGTGCTGTGGCTGGTTTTCAGGCCTTGGCGAGCATTACCATCCGGCCGGCGTGACTGGCTGGCCATTGTGACGTACGGTATAAGCCTTGGCGGCATGAACATTCTGTTTTATCTGGCTATTGAGCGTATTCCGCTGGGTATTGGTGTGGCGCTGGAATTTACCGGGCCGCTGGCCGTAGCGCTATTTTCATCGCGGCGTAAGCGGGACCTGCTCTGGGTAGGCTGCGCTATTGCTGGTATTTTACTGCTGCTGCCTGATATGCGCGGTGCCGACGCATTAGACCCGGTTGGGGTGGTTATGGCGCTGGCCGCCGGTGCGTGCTGGGCTGGCTATATTCTATTCGGTAAAAAGACCAATGCTCAAAGCTCTGGTGGTATTACCGTTGCCCTGGGCATGACAGTGGCTGCACTGTTTCTGGTGCCGATAGGGGCGGTAAGTCAGGGGATGGCGCTACTTAGCTGGCAAGTGCTGCCGCTTGGTTTTCTGGTCGGTATTTTGTCCAGTGCTATTCCGTACTCGCTGGAAATGGTCGCGCTTCGCAATATGACCTCACAAAGCTTCAGTGTATTTATGAGTATGGAGCCGGCTATAGCGGCACTGGCCGGTTTCTTAATTTTGTCGGAATTACTGACTGTATGGCAGTGGCTGGCGATAGGCCTGGTGATAGTGGCGTCGCTGGGAAGCTCATTGACCTCGTCTCAGGCTAAGCAACCTGAGACGAGCTGAGTAAAGGCTTATTTGGGCATAATGACACTTTCCAGCACGTGAATGACGCCATTGCTGGTAACGATATCAGTCGCTATCACCTGCGCGCCATCAACGTACACTTTGCCATCTTTTACCGTAATGGCCAGCTCCTGACCTTGCACTGTCTTGGCCGAGTTCAATTTAACGACATCGGCAGCCATCACTTTGCCTGCTACTACATGGTAAGTCAGCACCTTGGTCAGCGCGTCCTTATCGGCAATCAGCGCATTCAAATCGGCTGCCGGTATCTTGGCGAACGCGGCATCATTGGGCGCAAATACAGTAAAAGGCCCGTCGCTTTTCAGAGTGTCTACCAGCCCGGCGGCTTTTACGGCTGTAACCAATGTAGAAAAATTACCCGCAGCAACAGCGGTATCAACAATATCGGCTTTTGCTTCGTGATTGTGTGCCTGAGCGGTAAACATTAACGAGACAGCAAGCGCAGTGGCGCTTATTAAGTGTGACAGTTTCATAGTGTTTCCTTTTGTTAGCCTGAAGTTAGACACAAGAGTCAGCATTACTAACGCCAGCATCAGGCAGCAAGATCAGATTTTTCTTTTTCGCTTTTGGTGAAACCAGACTGTTTTTACGCCGTACGATGAAAAACTTGATCCAGTTCACTGCACCTTGCCGGCTTTTTCGCTATATCTAATACAAATAAACTGCGGCAATACAGGAGCCTTGTATGACTATTACCACTGTTGCTGAACTGATGACGGCTGACCCTTTATGTGTAACCCGTGATGCCAGCTTAAAAGACGCGCATGATTTAATGCGTGAGAAAAATATCCGTCATATCCCGGTAATTGATGCCAGTGGCGAACTGGTTGGCATGCTAACGCAAAAAATTATGATTGCGAAAGTAATGGGTCTGATGGCGCAATACGGTGCTACGGCGCTGGAACGTAAAGAAAAACAGCAATTAGTAGCTGATATGATGGCCACCGATTTCGCTGCCGTTACACCAGAGCAATCTTTAAAAGAGGTGGCGGGCTTTTTTGTAAAAAACCGCCATGGCTGTATGCCGGTGGTAGATAAAAACAATAAGCTGAAGGGGATTTTAACCTCGTCAGATTTTGTTCGGCTGGCGGCAGAGTTATTGAAAAAACAATAAAAAAGGGCCTTTCGGCCCTTTTTGGCAGATGGTTACTTCACGCCCATCTCTTTTAGCAGATTATCGGCGCCGTCCAGCTGCATTTGCCACAGCATAAAACGGTGATCTACCTGAATAGAACGGGTATTGTCTGGGTTATAGTCCCAGTCAGAAATGATGGAATCGAGCGTACCATCAAAGGCTAAACCTACCAGTTCTGCTTTGCTGTTCAGGACTGCAGAGCCTGAATTACCGCCGGTAATATCCAGTGTCGCCATAAAGTTAACCGGTACAGAATTTAAGCTGTCAACTTTGTAAGGGCCGTACTGCTTGGCTGCAATCGCATCCAGCTGTTTTTGTGGGGCATTAAATTCACCTTCGCCGGTGGCTTTGGCAGTAATACCGCGCAGTGTGGTAAATGGTGCCCAGGCGTTACCGTCTTCGTTACCATGTGCGCGGCCTTTCACGTTACCGTAGGTAACACGCAGCGTACTGTTGGCATCAGGGTAAACGGCTTGTCCTTTAGATTGCATAAACGCAATTTTTGCCCGCATGTAGCTGGCGTAAGCCTGCTGAATTTTACCGGCCAGTTCTTCTTCTGCAGCCTCGCGTTTCAGGCTCCATTTGTGCAGGGCTACCGCAGCTTTAACAAAAGCATCGTCGGTTTTGGCAAACTGTTCAGGTGTCATATCCAGCAGCGCCATACGGTTATCAAGCGTGGTTAATGCCGTATTGGCATACCAGTTATCTATCACCGTTTTCAGCTGCGCTTCGCTCATACCGTCTTTGATACCCATGACTTTATCAAACCCGGCATCACGTTGCTTCTTCGGCTGGGCGGCGTAACGGCTCAGGTTATAAAGGTCCAGTGCCTTTTCTACGCTAACGGCGAAATTGCGTTCCATGCCAGTTAAAAACGCTTTGTAGCGCGGTAAATCACGGCTTTGGAAACCAGCTTTACGCTCGGCATCTGGCTTGGTGCTTTCTTCCGCTAAGCGATACAGCGCCGCGGCGACAGTCAGTAAACGCGGCTTAGCGTTGTCAAGCAGGTAGTCACGGTGGTCCTGATCCTGTCGCTGCTTCAAAAGTTTTTCGATGTTTTTCAGATCAGCGGCATAGGCTTTTTTATTGTCACGGCTGCTGTTAACCCAAGTGGTGAGTTCAGCGTGCTCAGCCGTTTTACGCTGTAAAAAATCGCTTTGTGCAAAACTGTCCAGCATGCCCTGACGGTTTTTCATGTAGTTGTTTAAACCTGCGACACGGCTGGCATATTTAAGCTCAGCGTCTTTGTCTGTAGCGGTTTCGCGGGCAATAATGTCCAGCGTGTTTTTATAATGCGCCACGGTATTAGGGTAAGCCCATTCAAAGGTGTCACTGACTTCACTTGGCAGGCGGTGGCGGTTGGTGCGGCCCGGGTAACCCAGTGCCATCACAAAGTCACCTTCTTTTACACCGTCTTTGGCCAGCGTCAGATGGAAATCTGGTTTGTAAGGCACATTTTCGGTGCTGAAGTCAGCTGATTTTCCTTCAGGGCTAACATAAGCGCGGTAAAAGCTATAGTCGCCGGTGTGGCGTGGCCACATCCAGTTGTCAGTATCACCACCAAATTTACCTACACCTTCGGCTGGTGCATGCACTAAACGCACATCTTTAATTTCCAGCTGTTTAATCAGATAGAACTCCAGGCTGCCATAATAAGCGGCTACCGTGCAGCGATGGCCTTCATCTTTTTCACATTCTGCAACCAGTGCTTTTTGGTTTGCTTCAATCGCGTCGATACGCTTTTTGCCGTTTAACTTCGCTGTTTTGGCATCAATGATTTTATCACTGACATTATCTACGGCTTTGGTCACGAAAATACGGCTGCCCGGTGCAGCAGGCACTTCTTCTTTCATTGTTTTAGCCAGAAAACCGTTTGCTAATAAGTCGTTTTCGGGCGTGGAATTATGTGCAATGCTGCCATAGGCACAGTGATGATTTGTTGCTACCAAACCTTCAGGCGATACAAAAGACGCTGAACAGCCACCCAGGCTGACAATGGCAGCCGCAGGAAACTCAGTAAGTTTGGTCAGATCGGCTGGGTTCAGCGCCAGACCTGCAGCTTTTAATTCAGTGGCAATTTGCGGCAGTTGTTGTGGCATCCACATGCCTTCATCTGCCATTACAAAGCTACTGGCGACAGCCAGCATCAGTAAGGATTTTTTCATAGCGACTCTTCTAATTTTTTTGTTAACAGAAAGGTAAAACGGTAGAACCTGATCTCTCAGAACCCGGCTATAGTCTGTGGCATGGCGAAGCTTGTCAAGACGCCGACAAAGCCTGTTACATTTTAATGCGTTGATTGAACGGGCCGTTGCGCTAGCTAAACCAGCAAGGCTGATTGAGTTTACCGTTTTTAGCCTGATACATCGCACTGTCCGCCCGGCGTAACAATTCATCGCAATCATTGTCACCCTGAAACAATACCAAACCTATGCTACAGGCACATTGATGCATACATTGCTCTGTCAACGGATAGGGGCGGGATAGCTCCTGGGTGATTTTGGCTGCAATAATTTGCATATGCTCTTTGCTACGGTTGTGGTCCGGGTCTATGTCCCTGAGCAGCACAATAAACTCATCGCCGCCGAAACGTGCCACCGTATCGGCCTGTCTGACCGTATTGCGTAACCTCGCTGCCATCTCGACTAACAGACAGTCACCTTTTTTGTGGCCATAGATATCGTTTACCGGTTTAAAATTATCCAAATCAATAAACATCAAACCGCAATAGTGCTGGCTGCGGCTACTGGCAGCCATTGCCTGCAGCATATGCTCTTCCAGCAGGCGCCGGTTAGCCAGCCCGGTCAGGCTGTCATAAAATGCCAGACGTCTTATCTGCGCCGCGCTGAGCCAGCGGCCGATGGCTAGTTCTGCCAGGTTACTGTAAGCCTTAATTTTTTCTAGCAGCTCGGCAGAAGGTTGTGCTATCTCGTCATGGTAGATAGCAAAAGTGCCCAGAACTTTACCCTGCGCATTTTTAACCGGTTGCGACCAGCATGCTTTAACGCCAGCCAGTTGTGCCAGTGCCTGATACGGCTGCCAGTAAGGGTGAGTACTTATATCCGAAACAATCACTGTTTCGCCGGTATATGCCGCAGTGCCGCAGGAGCCGACGCCAATACCTATGGTAACGCCGTCTATTGCCTGATTGTATGCATCTGGCAGGGTCGGCGCGGCACCGTGGCGCAAGGTTTTACCGTCTTGATCCAGCAGTAAAATAGAGCAGTGTGTTAACGGGTGCAGTTGTTCGACCTGCGTCACCAGGTTATGCAGAATAGTTTTTAGCTCTGCACCTTCACTTATCTGGCTTAAAATCTGATTTTGCAGCATTAATTCCTGCGTGCGCTGCTGCACCTGCTGTTCTGTGTGTAGCAGGCTGCGCTGATAACGGTTATTAATCAGGCTAAGCTCGGTAAACTGCAATGCCAGCGAAGCCAGCATATTTAACATCGCAGGCAGTTTTTCTTCATCAACTATGGGTATTTCTGCTAGCGCAGCCAGATAGTCGTCGGTGTTAAAGTCTGCCTCTGCTGCTTGCGCCCGGAAAAAAGCCGGGTCGGGCTCTTTAAGTAAAAACTGGCCGATAAACAGGTTAGCAATGTGCTGGCCTTCAAGCATAATCGGGGTTGCACAATCAGTCAGGCCGTTACCGCAGCGATAAAGAGAGTAGTTTTTGCCGTGCTGTGTTTGTTTAGACAGCTCGCAGTCACTTTCCAGGCAGCGCTTTAATGTTGCCTCACTTTGACGATGAAACTGCACACAGGCCCTTTGCCAGCGTGACGACGCCAGTACCTTGCCCTGCAAATCAATCAGTGCAATGGGGATATTCATCACCAGTAGAAAGTTTTCAAAAAGGGCGTTTAAACGGGAAAAATCAAGCGCAGCAACCAACTGATTGGTTACTGTGCTATCAGGGGCAGGCAGCGCCTGATTCCAGTCAGTGGACATTGGGTCCAGCATCTGGATCAGATTAGCCTCGCGGTGCAGATGCGGTGGTTTCGCGGTCATGACGCTGCTAAGTGTAGTTATGCGGCCGTGCTTTCGCCACTTCTGCACTGCAAACCTGTGCGGTCGCTGTACAGTTTAGCTGCCGCTGTTCTGCCTATTTGTGGCGTTGCTGCAGCACTTTCACAACGTCATTCAGTTCCAGTTGTTGACTGCGTAATAACACCAACAAATGAAAAATGAGATCCGCCGCTTCATTGGCTAGTTCTTCTTTATCGCCTGCCATTGCCGCTAAGGCCGATTCGACGCCTTCTTCACCGACTTTTTGGGCGATACGCTTTACACCTTTGGCAAATAAACTGGCGGTGTAGCTACTGGCCGGATCTGCGCTCTCGCGCGCTTTGATGATCTGCTCCAGATCATATAAGAAAGCCAGTTGCGGGCTGTTAGCGCTATTGTCATGCCAGCAGGTTTCGGTGCCCGTATGGCAGGTGGGGCCCTGTGGCAGTGCCTGTACCAACAGGCTGTCGGCATCGCAGTCGCTGTCGATACTGACCAGCTTTAAGACATGGCCTGAACTTTCGCCTTTGGTCCAAAGCCGTTGTTTGCTGCGGCTGAAAAACGTGACATCAC
>CEVB01010398.1_pt1 | contig 16402 bp, 21 predicted proteins | sample 531381 | NCBI WGS metagenome assembly CEVB01 (sample SAMEA2622763, study PRJEB7988) | marine metagenome | biome: marine biome (ENVO:00000447); feature: surface water layer (ENVO:00002042); material: "saline water (ENVO:00002010), including plankton (ENVO:xxxxxxxx)" | depth 5 m | reverse complement strand
ATAACATGCTGTTGAGAAATCATTTACAAATCTACGATGTAGTCTCATATGAACTTCTGCTGGATTAATAATAGCTAACTGTATGACATCATAATCGTATGGAATCTGTGCGTAAAAATCTTTCCATGTAAATCCCCAAAAGGCAACTGTTCCAATATCACAATCATCCTCCATGACAAGTAAACAAGGATCATCTGTTTCCTCAAGAAATTTCTTGAGCAACTTTAAGTGAGAAGTTGTGCATCCAACCTCACCTGATAACATGTTATCAGGATACTTACCTTTGAGTATATCTCCTAAATCATCTTCACGACCATCATACGCAGAGATTCTTGTGTAGTTTTCAATCTCCCAATACTTAAACTGAGCTTCCATATATACTCTTCTCTCTGGTTGATCATCAAGATTGATGTAATATATTTGAGGTAAACCTTTCAGTTTGTATACTGCTTTATTTTTGTCCATATTTTGGTTTGACACTTATTTTTTCTTATCAGTAAGAGAATGAATGACTGATTGTACATGCATCATTTCATATTGAAGTCTCTGTATTCTTTCATTTGCAGATTCAAGTTGAGAATATATATTTGATATATCATCAACCTCATCATTTCCATACTCATCATTTAAAGATTCAACTGGTCTATCGCAATAAGGATACAACCAATCTTCAATTCTATGCACAAAGATCCAAATAATCTCTTGTGCTCCAAACATCACTTGTTTAATTTTTTTTATTACTTTCATGATTGATCCTCAATCCACTCTAATACATCAATTTCGGGTTTCCATCCCATCATTGAGTATATCTTAGTTATGTCTGCAAGAGTAGTTTCCATTTCTCCACTTCGTTTTGGAATGTGAATTTGATTGTCTGATATCGAATCAGCAATTTGTTGAATAGAGTAGGAACATCCACTACCAACATTAAATACTTCACCCTCATGTCCTTTTAGAGGTGTAGTTGCTGCAAGATAATTTGCTCTTGCCACATCTTTAACATGAATAAAATCCCTTCTCTGTGACCCGTCACCAACGATTGTAAGTGACTCACCTACATCTCTTTGTCTCTGGAATATTCCAATTACAGGAGCATACTGACCCTTTGTAGGAGATCTATCTCCAAATACATTAAAGTATCTAAGAGTAACTGTCTCTAATCCATAAAGATCATTATACATTTTACAAAATTTTTCACCTGCAATTTTAGATGCAGAGTATGGATTCAAACAGTCATCAGGTTGAGTTTCAACATTTGGATATGGATTATTTCCATAACCAGAAGAAGTAGAAGAATAAACAAAACGTTTAACTCCTGCCTCTCTTGCACATTGTAGCATAACTGTTGTTCCTACACAATTTCTATGCACTGCTTGTATTGGATTTTCAATCGCAGGTTGTAATCTTGACTCTGCCGCTAAATGAAAAACATAGTCCACGTTAGTGAATGCATTTTTCATAGTTTTATAATCAGTTATATCAGCATTTACATTCCATGCTTTATCATTCCAATGAAAATTTTCATTGTCAGCACTCTCATTATCAATACAAACAACTTGATGTCCTTGTTCTAGTAAATAATCTACAAGATTAGATCCTATGAATCCAGCAGCTCCTGTAACCAAACTAATCATAACGTAACCCCGATAATTCTACATCCTCTATTGAATAAAAAATATCTTGTTTTAACTTAGTGCTTGAATAATCATGGTTTCTAGTTAACCATATAATATCAATACTAAGATCTTTTCCTGTATAACTCCCATCACGATAGTCAGTTCCTAAAAATCTTATATCATAATCTTTAAGGTATTCGTGAAAAGTTTTTTCTTTTTGATATACTACCACATCATCTACGTATTGTATAGCTAGTAATATTTCTTTTCTTTCCTCTACTGTTTGAACTGGTTTTAATTTATGTTTTCTTTCTGTAGATGGATCTTCATGAAGTGCTACTGTAAGATGATTACAATAATCTGTTGCTTCCTTAAACATTCTAATATAACCAGGATGAATTACATCAAAAGCACCTGCAATAATACCTTTCTTAGGTGGTACAGTTTTCTTCCACTCTTCTACATTTATACCCTTATCATCTACAAAAATATCAGCAGTAGGTTTATGAAACATAGGCTCTAATTCATGATACTTAACTCCCCATCTGTCTAATTGTTGTACAGTTAGACTTGTCCAATCTATTCCTGATCCTCTACCTCTAGCAGTCATTATAATTATATGATTTCCCTCATCAAATAATCTGTTAACCTGTTCTACCATGAATGGAAAGGGTGTTGATTCTAGGTATCCTGGTTTTAAATCTTCTTCACGTAATGGAGTATCACAAATAGTTCCATCCAAATCAAAACAATACTTCATACCACTCCATGTAAAAATATTTGGTGTACACACTCGACTACACCATAACTATTACTATCAATATGATAGTTCCAAAGTGCATTTTTTGCAATCGTTCTTATTGTATTATCATTCTTAAATCCCGTCAATACACCATAGGATATTTTATTATCCTCACACCAATCTACACTCTTTAACATATTTGGAGATTCTCCACCAGAACTAATTATAACAACTAAAGTATCATCCTCTACATAATACTCTAAAAACTTTTGATATGCAAACTCATAACCAAAGTCATTAGTAAGCATTGTGATCATGGAGGGATCAGAAAGAATTGAAACTTTCTTATTGTGAAACTTCATATAATCTTGCGAAATATGGGAAGCAACAGAATTACTACCACCATTACCTAATATAATTATTCTATTGTGAGTATAAAATGCTTTCTGAAACTTGAAGAACTCAACTTCCATATGAGCGCACTCAAGAATTTTTACATACTCTTCAAAAGGATTCATACTTTACTTCCAGATACTCCATCAGATGATATGTTTATTTTAACAGAATGATATGGAATTTTCAACCCACCCTTAGTAGAAAAAACTAAAAAGAATCCACCATTTCCTGCACCACATAATTTATGTGCTATTACAGAACTATTAAAATATAATTCTTTATCCATAGTTTGGATAATTTTATTTTCCACAATACTAGAACTTGTTTTCTTTTTCTGTTCCCATGATTCATTAAGAAGATCAAAAACTTTTTCACAATTATTATTTTTAATTGCATTATATGCTTGATCAACAATTGGAAGTAATGCTTCTACCTTATCAAGATTCTGACTTACATCCTTCAAAATAATTTTAGAATTTCTTGTAATACCAGTAAACACCAAATGTATATCATATTCATCAAAAAATGAAGATGGTAAAAAATCATAAGTTACTCTATCTTTTGGATAAAATTCTATCCTTTTAAATCCACCAACTCCACAACCATATGGATCTTGATAACCACAATATGGATTGTATTTAAGTTCTAATTCATATGCAAGAGAACAAATCTCAACATCAGACATTTTTTTATCAAACATCATACATATTGATTTAATTATAGATATGGTATATGAGGATGATGATGCCAGTCCACTTCCTTGTGAATAAGCATCACCCAAAAGATTTAATTGGACAGGATCAATATCGAAATATTCTAGAACTGTTCTAATTACTTCATTTTTAATTTCATTAATATTAGATACATCTTCTCTCTTAGAGTAATTTAAACGATATTTGTGATCTAAATTAGTAACACCAAATAAATCTCTACTTAAAATTACATAAGTTTTAAGATTAGATGCAAAACTAATAACAGAACCATATCCATACTTTTTAACAAAATGAGGATTATCAGTTGAACCACCAAATAAAGATATTCTTAATGGACAATGAGAAATATACATTATATTTTTTGTGGTAACCAGTATTGCTGAATAGTGTTCATTATTTCCAAATTTTTTTGCTCACTTAAAGTTTGATATGTTGCTGCTTCATTTCCAGGTGCGCTTGTCTGATAAAAATATGGATTATCAAATGCGTAAATATTATAAAATCTCTGACATTCAGATACTGGAATATCACAATAACTTTGTATATCATATGCAGCATACTCACAAGCTCGACGTGCCATTTCAATCCATTCATCTTTTATGTAAAGAATAGAATGAAGACCTAACATATTTTTAACTTTGATGATATCATTATTAATTTTTTGATATTGGGTGCAAGGACCAGAATGACCATTCATCCTACCCCAACCATGAATACCCAAATAAAATGCGTCGGCATCATCAGGAATATCAATAATAGGTTCCCATCTTTTCAAATCAACATCATCTTCCAAAAAGACAAATGGACCTCCTCTTTCTTTTAAGACTGCCAGAGATTCGGCAAATGATTGAGAACATCCAAGATGACCCCAATCATTATGAATAGCTTCAATTCTAGAATATTCCTCAAGTTCCAAAGAAGAAAGAAGTTTTTCCATTTTTTTTCTTCTTTCAGGTTGACTTTCCAAATTAAGATAATAGAAAGGAACTTTTCTTAAATCAATTTTCATAGTATAAGTTATTGTTGATATTTGGAATTATCTTTTTTTAAATGTACAATTTTGGGATCAAAAGAACAATAATCTGAATATAATTCTGGATAAGCATATTCAGGTCCAAATGTATATACATTATTAACCCTCTCCAAAAAATATCTATTAATTTGGGTTTCATCATGCCATAATGCCACAATATTATTTTCTAAATCTTTATTAACTCTTAATTCTAGTTCATCTATCATAGCACATACCTGTGGAACTTGTCCACCCCAAAAACATCCCTGCCAGTAGATAGGTGGAAGTCCATTAGATGTATCTACATAAGCTTCACATTTAGGATTTGTTTCATATGCACCAGGTGCTTTAGTATGAGGATCCATCTTTAAGAAATGACATGGATGATGCACACCAAATAATGGTTTATCATTAAAAAATTCTTTTTCTGTTATAAGAGAGACGGGCAAAGCATCAGCATCAATAAACACAAGATGGGAACATTCCTCGATGATTTGTCGTGCTTTATTAATAATTTCAAACCTTTTAAGAGTAATATAAGGCCAATTTAAATGTTCCTGATGATAGACTTTGATATTATCTGGTGTCTCATTTAACTCTCCATCAGTAAATGCTATTATAACCTTCTCGGTATCAGGGAGAAAATATTTTTCAATATTTTCATAGTACTTTGGTAGAAAATTAAGATACCTATTAGTTCCTATGAATGTAATCGCTACTTTCAATTTACATCCCTCACAACATTTAATTTTTTCATCTTCTGAGAACAATACTCAATTATATTTTCAATGGAATCTGCAGTATCTAACCACTCTTTATACTCCAATACACTATCTATAACGGTTCTTTTTGGTTTCCACCCAAGTTTTTTAAGTTTAGATATATCTGAGAATATATGTCGTGTATCACCAAACCTATACTTACCACAAGCAACTGGTTCATAATCAATACGTCCATATACATCTGCAACAATCTTGGCAAAATTTTTGATAGTTATTGCTTTACCACCACCAACGTTAAACATTTCATAGTCAGCACGATCATCTTCTAATACTAAAAGATTTGCATCAACTACATCATGTATGTTTACAAAATCTCTGATTTGATTTCCATCTTCATATATCTGTGGTTCTTTACCTTGATGGAATGCAAGACAAAAAATACGACAAGCACCACTATAAGCGTTATAAAAACTTTGTCTTGAACCTTGAACTATGGAGTATCTCATCGCAACTGAGGGGATACCGTATCTCTTTCCTAATTGTAGTGCAAACATTTCCTCTGCAATTTTACTCATACCATATGGGTTCTGTGGATTTGATATTCTTTCTGGTGTTCTAGTGTAGTAAATATCTTTACCCTCTGGTGATCTTGGTTCCCATATTCCTTTCTTTAAATCTTCTTCTAATCTCATATCTGGTAATACTTCATTACCGTCTGAGTCAAGATATAATCCTTCTCCTAATGTAGCCTGACTACTTGCAACAATAACTTTTTTTATTGGTAAATTATCTCTTACTATAAGTTCGTATATTTTAGCAGTTGATGATACATTTACATCTACAAATCTTGAAAAGTATGGTAGATAATCTTGAAATGCTGCGAGGTGATAAACATAATCTACACCTTGTAATGCTTCTGTTAAGGCACGAACATCAGTTGCACTACCCGACATAAACTCTATTCGTTCGTCAAGATATTCTGGTATTGAATTATGAATGGGTTTTTGAAGAGAATCAAGAACTCTAACTTTATATCCTTCTTTTAGTAAACGGTCAGCAGTATGAGAACCAATAAAACCTGCTCCACCTGTAATTAATATTTTCATGATTTAATAGCAATAAATCCTTTATATCTTCCTGACGGATCTGTTAACTGACAGTCAGAATAAAATTCAAATTCCCAAGCAGAAAGTATATCACTCCACCATTCAGGTGGTCTAATATTCCAACACTCACGATGATAAAAATCACCCCAAGGTTCTGATGCAGACAATATAGAACCCACTGGAGCAATTTTATCTATTGCTTTCAATACAGTAATAACATCATCATCTTCAAGGTGAGCAAGACAGCACATAGTAGAAAAGAAAGTTGGTGTCTTTAACTTTAACTTGGGAAGTTCTTTATCAGCAAACCCAACAATATACTTAACTTCTTTTCTTTCAGAATAAAGTTGTTTTGCAATATCTATTGCTGCTTGTGAGGGTTCAATAGCATAAACCTTTTTATATTTTCGATCTTGAACTAAATGATTTACTAACCATCCTGTTCCACATCCAATATCAACAGCAGTATTAAAACTATACTTATCTAAAATATCTCCATGAGGAATATCTGATTGATACAGAAATCTGTCATCTTTTCTATGAGCTATTTTTTCTCTCTCAAATGCAGAATCTTGTTCATACTCCGCATTATGATTAATATAAGATTGATTATTGGTCATTTACAATACCCTCGTATATTTTAATGTATTGAGACATCACTCTATCCAAACAATAAACATTATCATATCTATTCTTAGAATTTTGACTACATTTTGTATAATATTCTTTATCATTATACATCATTACCATTACTTTAGCATACTCACTATAATCAGAAACTACTTTACCAGCATCAGCAATTTGTTCCGCCTGTCCCATGCTAGGAGCTACATGACTAATTATAGGAAGACCATGTGACATCGCTTCAATTATAGCGCAAGAACATTGTTCACCATCTGCTCTTCCATGGGCGTATACATTAAGAGTATTTAAAAACTTATGAATAGGTTCTAACTCTCCTGTTGTAGGTAAACATTTAAAATTTTTTAATCCTAAATCTTTTGCTTGTTTTTCATAATTAACACTACCACCTAAAAGTAAAAAAGCAGTATCATCATTTTCAATTTCATCATATGCTTCTAATGGAATAGGTGAAAATATACCATTGTCTTTCCTTTGATGTAACCCATAAATAAACTTATCTTCCCATCCAAATTGTTTTCTATAATCATCACCAACATCAGGAATCTTAAGTGGATTAGGAATAGTTACTGCTCTCTCTGCAGAACCACCTGATTGAATCCACCTTTGTTTTTGTTCATTAGAAATAAGAACTGTTTTAACAACATTAGATTTATTCTCTGCCATCCCTGATAGATGAATACTATCAACAATAGGAGTCTTATTAATTAAAGTAAAAGGATACTCTGGATGACCAGATCTTCCAGTTTGTATTACATCATATTTTTCTTCATCAAAAACATCCCAGAAATTAGTATCTACCCAATCATGAGTTGATTTAGTTACATCCTTAAATCCAACATTAAATTTAATAGGATTAACACCATGCTCTTTAACATATTCAACCCTTGAAGGATCAGTATCAATATGTTTAAAATCAGATCCTATGTAAGGAGCAGCATCACAATAATAATAATCTACCTCAAACTTATCCTTTGGTAATTCAGCAGCAATAGTCTGTAGAACCTTCTCAGTTCCACCAATAGCCATTCCACCAAACTTAATAAAAGCGACTTTAATCATAATCAATCAGACTCATTTAACATATTTACCCACAAATCCCAAGGATGTTTTACACCTATCATACAACTACGGACAAAATCATCACCATAATCATCTGGTAGATTATCGGTAAATGGAAGAATCCAGAATACATTAATATTAGTTTTCCAATAGAAACTTAATTCATATCCTCTAGGATTTACTGATATTACCTTACTTAATCTTTCATCAGGTATAGAATCTGTCCATCCCATCTTAGGAAGTCCATACCACTTACCATTCTTTGTCACATAGATCCATCTATGATGATGAAGACCTCTACTATTTGGCATTTCAGGATACCATCCCCTCATCAGTTCCATTTGTTTACTAGGAACTCCAATCCATCCTGCTTTAGCAACTCTTTGAAGTTGATTAACTACAAACTCTGGATGACTAATATCTTCAAGTGTCTGACGACAAATAACAAAATCAAATTGACCATTATCAGCAATCCATAAATCAATATTTTCCCATCCCTCTGGTTGTGTAATATTTCCTTCTATATAAGTTCCACCAAATCCTGTAGGAGATACAAAATCCATAACAACATCACTGTTATCCCAGAACCAATGTCCCACTGCACCACCAACATCAAGGACTTTAAAATCCCCACCCTTTCTTTTATTTGCTAGATATTGATTTAATTGAATCTTATGTTGATCTTCATAATCATATGAGAAATCATGCATTATTCATTCTCCGAGAATTTAATTGAGGTATGTGCCAGATATTTAAATCTTTAAAGTATTCTACACCATATTCATCAAAATGTCTATAAATGTCTGGAAGAAGATTCTTTCTCATAAAATACTTCTCATTCCATGCAGGATCAAAATTTGGAACATCAGGTAATGGAATACCCTCATACCACTCTTTAGGCATCTCTTTCATACCCACATTATAATCCTGATAACAAATGCTATACTTATTATTAATAGAACCCAAAGCACTATGACCTTGCTGAACTAATTCACCTACCTGACACCAAGCTTGTTTCAAAAGAAAGTTATTAAAACAAGAGAATTGGTAATGAAGAACGGCACCATGTTCAACTTCAAGTCTTCTGATAGTATCTTCAGTATGCCCTCCAATTGTTCTACCCTCACACATATACTGATACTCATAAGTAAGTGATGGATGATCAGCAACAATAAAATCTTTAAAGTTACGACTCCACACAGTATTATCATCACGATATGCTGTGTAACTTTTCCACAAAGCTAACCATTGTAATTGTGCCTTCTCTCCTGGTTGTAATTGTGAGATTATATCTCTTGCAATAGGAATAAAATTTGAAGTAAATGTTTCATCAGCATCTAAACAAACAAAATGTGTTCCACCTGCTTCTCTAGCATACTCAAATAAATATTGTCTAATCAATCCACAAGTCCAACCACCTTTTAAATTTTCCGTATCCTCATAACCTTTAACTATGACACCCGCATCTTCCATAATTTGACGAGAATTATCGGTTGAGTTATCGTCAACTGCAATAATCTCATCACAGATTGGTTGAACATTTGAAAGATAAGTTGGAAGAAACTTTTCTTCGTTTTTAAAAGGTAATAATCCAATAATTTTCATTCATTCACCTATAAAGTTAATAGCAGGAATTTCTTTATCATCTATAATGATATTATCTATATCATAATTTTGTCTAGCCTTTTCTATGAGATGTTGATTTATTATTCTAATTCCATATCTCATTTCAATAACCGTTTGTTCTATTGGTTGTTTACTATTAGGTGATGTGCTTGCACCAAGTCCTTCATTTAAATAATATCCTAAAATATTTGGGATATGCATACCTTTACCACGACGTGCTAATCGCATTGCAAGATCATAATCGGCACCAGAAAGAAGTTGTTCATCAAATACATCAGTTTTTTTAAGAATTGATTTCCTAAACATAAAGAAAGGTCCAAGAATCATACTATAAGTTAATTCATTTTCTCTTCCTGTCTCATCAACTAAATTACCTTCGATAGATCCAAAACTTGGAACAATGATAAAATTTCCATAAACAAAATCAATATCAGGATTATTATCCAATGCCTCTGCCATTATTTCAATAGATTCTGGTGTTCTTAAATCATCGACATTCCAAATACAAAGATAATCACCTGTAGAGTATTCAATACAACGATTCATTGATATCCCAATCGGATCAACACCTTCTACTTTAATATGACAGATATTATCATACTTTTCATTATGTTCCTCAACCATTTTTACTTCTTCTGATAAAGGATTATTATGATCAAGGACAATCTCTAGATCTTTATGAGTTTGTGTTGATAAGTTTTCTAAAAAACCTTTCATATACTTACTCATATTATAACAAGGTGTAATAGTACTAACTTTTGTCATAATTTTTTTTCATTTCATAAAATACTTTAGTCAAACCTTCTTTTACTGAAGTTGTAGACCTCCAAAACTTTTGTATGAAAGGATCTGATACATTTCTAGCATCTTTCTGTACCTCATCTTTAGATTTTGCTGGTTTTATTATAACATCTTTTCCGATGTTGGAAAATAATTTTTGTATATTTTGTGCAATTTCCAATATAGTTGTGGAATTACCAGTAGTAATATGAAGTTCGTCATCAGAAGTGAGTTGATCATAGTTTTGCATAACGGACTCCAAGGCTTCACAACAGTCTTCTGCATAAAGAAACTCCCTTGCTTCAGTTCCATCTGTCATCATATCTATAATACCAGTTTCAAACCCTTTTCGTATAAAATCTGTAATTACATGTGCCTTTTCCATATCATTCTCAATACCATATACATTCCAAAACTTAACAATTAATCCATCTAAAGATTTAGTATACATCTCACCAACTCTTTTCATCACACCATATGGAGAGTAACTCATATTACTCATCTGAGATGATGCAAACACAAATGGTTTTTTATAATCATCCAAATAACCAAAAACATTTGCCATCATTCTTGCATTGTTATCAATAAATTTAAAAGTATGTTGATACTTCTTTAGATAGTGTGAACCACCTACATCAAATGCAAGAAAGAAAACAAAATCAGAATCCATAATTACATTTCTTAAAAATGCATTTGGAATATGAGTCATGTCTTCATGTGTATCATTTACAATATCAAACTCTCTTACAAAATAACCTTTATCACGAAGATACTCTGTTAAATATGCTCCAATCTGGCCACTAGATCCAAGAATTGTAACTTTTTTATTATTATTCATATGATTAATTGTATTCTAAAATATTCAAAAATTTTTCTAATGATTTTTTTAAAGATAAATTCTCTTCAATATATTTCTGTGGTGTATAATCATCTAATGAATTTTGAAACTTTATAAAAGCATCTTCTAATTCAGAATAATCATAAAAAACTTCACCACATTCACTTCCCCAATATGGTATTGAAGTTGCAGGACATCTCCATTCATCACCTCTATCGGTCCATTCAGTTACATCCCATACAAGTAAAGGAGTATTTGAAGCCATGATTTCTTGAACAGCGATACCTTGACTTTCTGTTCCATTCAACAATAAACAATATTTTACTTTATTACAAGTATCTAAAAATTCCTTTTCAGTATAACCACCATAACCTATAATTTTATAAGTTATTCCTTTTTTATCAAAAAATTTCTTAACTAAAGAAAGTTCTTCTTGAGATCTTCTTTTAAAGTAAATAAGACAATCAATTTCAACATCTTTTTTTCTATTAGGAATTTCAATACCCACAGGCCATGAAACAATTTTATCAGAAGTTATTCCACATTTATCAATAATAAGATTACCAACCCAATCAGAGGGAACTATTAATTTATTATAGTACTGTGGATTTTCAAGAAGAAAATTACTCAGTGGATTCCAAATGACCCATTGAGGACCAATAAAACAACTTTCATGATCCAGTTTCTCATGTTTTTGATAAGCAATATCATGTTCATATTGCATTAAAAAATTAAATTTATACTTATCTTCATTAATAGTATAAGAGATATTTTCTTGTTCAAGTGATTTTATAAAATTACGTACAACCTTTTCTGGACCACTTACAACACCATTCGTATAAGCCCAATAAGACTCTTCAAACCATAAATTAATCATAATACTTTCCAACCATTAGGAACTATATCAAAATAATTTGAATTATTTAATTTCCCAGCCCATTTATTTTTATCAGGTGAAATAATATCTCTAGAATTATTTTGCAACCAAGCACCCCACCAACTAAAAGAACTATTACTAATTATAGCACCATTACATAAAGTCATCAAGCATAAATCATAATATGGAACCAGAGGTCCTTCTCTATATCCTTGATTAGATTCAAAAGAACTCATTGATAATCTATCTTCCGTTTCAGAAAAATTAAATCTATCTCCCTTAAATAATTCTTGTTTTTTACACCAAGCAATATCATCCGAAAATACAAGAACAGATATCTCTTCATCAAACTTATTCAAAGCATCCTCAAAATATTTTAATGAAAGATTGTAGTGATAGTCAGATCTTTCAACATAATCAGTTCTTCTTACATGGAGAAAAATAGGATTGTTAAATTCATTTATCATCTCTAAACAAGGTTCAATAATCTCATCTTTAAATGTAAAATCTTTTCTAATACATTCTTCTATATTCTTAAACCATTTTTCAGACTGAAAAAATCCACATATATTAACATTGTCTGGACACTCATCAAAAAATTGTTGATTAAAATTAAAAGTAGTTGAATGACATACATCATCTGAAGTGGGATGTTTATATAATCCGCCAATATAACCAATATGTTTAAGAGATTCTAATTTAAAAACTTCATGAAGTAGGTAATTAGTTAATCTTGTATTATCATCTGGAGGAATACAAAAATCATATCCCCGATTTGCAGCAATACCTCTTAAAGATGCATACTGAAACATCTGATTACCAATCCATCCTTTATTACCTAATTCATCAAAACCTATCATGATAATTCTTTCATCCACTTATTGATCATTTCATCAATCATAGTTTCAAAAGTATAAGTAGGTTTCCAATTTAATTTCTCCCTAATTTCTACACTATCGCCTCTTAAATATTTTAATTCTTCTGGTCTCATATATCTTTCATCTTGCACAACATAATCTTTATAGTTCATATCCAAAGATGTAAATACATAATCACATAATTCACGAACCGTTCTTGTTTCTCCTGTTGCAACAATCCAATCTCTTGCTTCTGAATGATTTAAAAGAAGATGCATTGCTCTAACATAATCATATGAATGACCCCAATCACGACTCGAATCCATATTACCTAATTCTAATTTATCACGCAATCCTTTTTTAATTTCGACTGCACCTTTTACAACTTTATGTGTAACAAAATTAGTTCCTCTTCTTGGTGATTCATGATTAAAAAGTATACCATTACAAGCATGAAGTTTATATGCATTGCGATAATGTCGAACTAAATTATATCCCATGACCTTTGAGCAACCATAAGGACTTACAGGACTCATAATTGTTGTTAATCTCTGGCAACCATCATCATCTACAGAATTACCAAACATCTCTGAAGAACTTGCTTGATAAAACTTTGCTTCTGGAACGACTTCTTTATATGCTTCTAACATATTAAGCACACCTAAAGAGTTAGTTTTAATAGTAAAAGAAGGAACATCAAAACTTACTCTTACATGACTCATCGCAGCAAGATTGTAAATCTCATCTGGTTCAACTTCTCTTATAATTTTATATAATGAATGCTCATCAGTGAGATCACCATAATACCTAGTAACTTTATCATTAATTTGATGTATTCTAGAACTTTGGTTTTCTGCAACTGATTGTCTACGAACAATTCCATGAACTTCATATCCTAACTCTACAAGATATTCAGCAAGATAACTTCCATCTTGACCAGTAATACCAGTAATTAAAGCTTTCTTCATTTGAATACCTTCATATTTCTTAAGTCAGGCCAATCTTTCCATACCCATTGTCTAGGTTTTCTTTTTATTGCATCTGGAAGTTTATCTATTCCAACTTGTGCAGTTTCGGGAGTCATATAATAATGGTATCCAATCATATCAATATTCTGTTTCCTCCAAGGAACATCGGGTACTCTACCATCATAAGACATTTTTTTCAATATGTCAATTGATTCTTTATCATCCGATAATATCATACCTCCTCTACCAAGACTCAAATGTTTTTGGAATTGAAAACTCAAACACATAAAAGTTCCAGAAATATATCCATCCTCTTTCCAATAGACAGCAGCATCGATGATATTAGTACCACCAATGTAATAATAATCCAACCACTCATTATTATCCCATTCCATTTCCAAATTTAACTTACTTGCCAGAAAAGGAACTGAAATGTATGTGCGAGTGGGTACTTTTATCTTTTTAATATTCTGTTGTCTTAAACATATTTCAATTCCGTGAGTACAGGAATCTATTGCAACAGCATATGGAGCACCATAAAATTCTGCAATCTGTTTTTCAAACTTACTAACAACATCAAAACTCATATCCTAATTCTCCAGCATAATGATAAATTTTTTCTTTTTTTCTAGATTTTATAGGTTTAGCAGGACTACCTGTATAAATTGTCCAAGGTTCTGTAGATTGTTTTAAAAAAGAATTTGCACCTAATACAGATCCTTCCCCCATGGTGACACCAGACATGACTACAGAATTAGCACACACTCCAGAAAATTTTTTTAAAACTATAGGATCCATAATTAAATCATCTCTATATGAATCTGGTATAAGAGGACCTACTAATCCTTCACCAAGAAATTTTTCTGATCCACATATCATTCTAGAACCAGTAGATATAAAACAAAAATCTTCCAATTTCAAATAAGTTTTACCACCTCCTATCACAGAAACATGGGGTGATATATGAACATAATCTCCTATATCTAATCCCGTAGTACATACAAACCCAAAATCAATAGCAACATGATTTCCAATCTTAACTAAATTTGGTCTAGAAATAGAAACACTGTCACTTATGTAAAAATCATTTCCTGTGATCATTTATAAACACCTTATCATTTTTTTGACCTGTATAAGGACCAGTTTTATATTCATATACTACTGTGTCATCTTCAAGAATTTCATACGTATGACCACCTTCAAAAGTCATAGAACAATCACCCTGTTTAATAACTTCCTCCTTAATAAGAGTATCATCAATATCATACATGAATATACGAACAGATCCTTTTATAACTACCCAAGATTCTTGTGCTATGACTGTGGGTTTAGGTGATGGTTTCCATATGTGTTTATGTGGACGAAAAGTTTTTCCTTCATCCATTCTTAGTGTTGCAAGTTGAATAAATTGATCTTCTGGTGCAACATCAGATCTACCCTTAATTTCATCATAACGATTGATTATATGTAGAAGTTTAGTTGAATCTTGTTTTGAATAAATTTTAATCATGGAAAATTCTCTATAGTCGTATCCAATCAGAGGGAAATAAATCCTCGATACTTTTATCTTTGTTGTTAACACCAAACCATCTCTTTGGTGCTATAACTTTCTTATCTATGCTATCAGAAAGCCATGCACCCCACCACGAATATGTAGAATTTGCAATGATAAAATCTTTACATTTACTCATCATATAAAGATCATGATAAGGTCCATTACCTGTAGAAATTAAAAATCTGTCATCATCAAATATATTTTGTTCACTACACCAATCTGGATCGTCAGAAAAAATAACAACCTGTTTATTTTTATCAAATTTTTTCAATCCTTGATCATAATAATCCAATGTAAGATTATGGTGATTTTTATAATTTACTAAAAAATCTCCCCTTCGAATGTGAAGACCTATAGGATTATCAAATTGTTCAATAATAGGTTCACAATCTTCTTTAATTTCATCTTTAAAGTTAAAATCTAATAATATATCATCACGTATATGATTGAAATATTTTTCTGTTTGAAAAAATCCATACAAAGAAACATTATCTGGACATTTATCAAATAATTCCTGACTAAACTGAAAGTGTGGTTCTTGAATATATTTTTCTGATTTAATACCATCAATTTTAACGTCAAAATCAAATGGTTCAAATAATTGTGTTCTGAGTTTATTTCCAAGTTCATCAACAAATACATCAGAATAAAATGGCATGGCATAATCAAATCCTCGATGCTTTGCAATACCTTTCAATGAGGCATATTGAAACATTTGATTACCTAGTTGACCTAATCTACCAATATGATTAAAGAATAATGTCATTTATCAGTTTATTATAAATCCTTAGTAATCTCCAATAATGATATTTGTCTATAAATCCAACTATATGTTCTTCTTATTCCATCTTCAAGTGACATATTATAATCCCAACCAAGTTTCTCTCTGA
>CEVB01013903.1_pt1 | contig 16420 bp, 21 predicted proteins | sample 531381 | NCBI WGS metagenome assembly CEVB01 (sample SAMEA2622763, study PRJEB7988) | marine metagenome | biome: marine biome (ENVO:00000447); feature: surface water layer (ENVO:00002042); material: "saline water (ENVO:00002010), including plankton (ENVO:xxxxxxxx)" | depth 5 m | reverse complement strand
TCTGGTGATTCCCAAGTGTAAGTACCAACATCTAATAGTTCACCATCATCATTAGCATCATGGTCTAATGTATACAATGCAAAGTGTTGTCTATCTAATCTTGGTTGACCATCATCTATCTGAAGATAGAGTATGAATATCTTTTTTAGCTTACCATCAACCCATTTTTCTCCACCGAAAGTGTTGATAACTGAATATCTTTCGTATGGGTCGAATGATTGACCATCTAAGCTAATTTCAAAAAGAGGCTCTAATACAACCTCTTCGTCTTTTGAACATCCTAATAATAAAAAGAATGTCAATATAAATAATAATTTTTTCATTTTAAAATTTATCTGCCGTTTTAACTTCTTCTATTGCCTCTTGTAACTCTTCCAAATCAACAGGACATTCTAAATCTAATCCTGCTTTCCAAGAATCTTCTTTTATACCTTTATTAAATACGATAATAGTTGGTGCCATTCTAATTCTATATTTCTTTTTTGCTGCTGGTGCTTTAGCTATATCAACTCTAAAGTACTTTACACCTTTAACTTTATCCCAATCTTGAAATGCATTGGCATCATTGAACTTTGCCCAAAACTCTACAACAACTATATTCTGGTCATCATCACCAAAAGCATGTTTTTCATTTATCTTAGTATCAAAGTTACTATCATCTATGTACTCTTGTCCGAAACTACTGAAACTACTTATCAATAAAAATGTAAGCAATATTGATATAAAATTTGTTTTCATACACTTTACCTATTCTTTTGCAACTCGTATAACCTTTCATCAATCTTTTCAAGTTCTTCCAAGATTTTATCTACATCATCTTGGGTATCCATAATTGTCTGGCGAATTAATTCGTCCTTCAGGTCATACTCAGTTCTATCAATAACAGGTGCGGGTAGTTCTTTAGCTTCTTGGATATCTGATTGTAGTGTAAACCACATCCCAACTAAAGTTACGATTCCCGCTATCAACATTCCGATGGTTTTTAGATTTATTGAAAAATCTGATTTTCCATCTCCATCGATATCGATACCTAAACCTGTATCTTCTCCTATTTCCCTAACTTTTCTCTGTCTTGGTGCCATTTTTATCTAAATGTATAGTTAATTCCAAATGTTGAGTTAAAAATTTTCGTATCCCAAAACTTAGTATACTCACCATCTATGAATATTCCTAAATTTTTTCCAACTTTCCAGCCAAAGTTAATACCTGCTTGATAATCTTCCCATTGCTCTGGTTCTGAATCTTTTACTAATCCACCTTTACCCCAATTATTTCTGTTCATATAGCTAAAATCTACATCACCAGAAATATATTTGTGATAACCTGGTAGCCAGTTTGCATATGCATGAACCCAAAAGTTGTTTTTGTAGTGATAGAAATCTGCTCCAATTACTGGTGAAATTACCGCAAATGCATCTAATTCATCCCATATCTCATTATTATAGCGGTTCATTAGGTCACCGAATACACCATTTCTGAAATCAATATCAGAATAAGCTACGATTGTTCCATCTTCATCTTTCCAAATATAATCAAACATCTCCTCACCAGTTGTTTCATCAACATATGTTGTTGGGTGGTCTGAGTATCCATACTCATATCCTAGCGAGTACCACGGGTTTGCTGGATATTCAATTACTTCCCCTGTCTGAGGATTAGTCCATTCTTCAGTTTCGTTTAACCAAATCTCGACTGGATTATATCCATATGCAGTTTCATGTGTTCTTGCCATTAAACCTGCTGATATTGAGAACTTTTTACCGATTGGTAATCTTCCTCTTACTTCTGCTGATGAATATTGGAATCCTACATTACCTTGTTCTCTTGATTCAATTTTAACGATATGATATTTGCCTGTGTGTCTTAAGAAATATCTTTTGTTGGTGAATACTTCATCTCTTAGTCGTTGTTTTTCCCAATGAAATAAGTATTCGAAACCTTTCACTGCTGAAGTAGGTGCAGATAAGGCTCCTTGTTTTTCTATAATTTGATTACCAGTCCAAAAGTTTCCTGGTTTAACTTCGTAATCAAACCTTGCTAACTTTCTGATACCGAATCCTATACGGTAATCAAAATCGTAGTATTCTGTTACATCGATTACTCTTGGTATTGCGTATAAATCCCCATCATCAGGTCTTGCAACAAAGTAATCTTTACGAGAATTTTCATATGCGTTTCTTATATCCCCTGCCGCATAAACAGTTCCATACTTTAAGAAATCCTCGTAAATTTCCTTAAAGAATTGTGCATTTGTAGTATTAACAACGAAGAATGTCATTAATACCATAAGTAGTTTTTTCATAAATAGAGCTCCCCTAAACTAAAATATTCTTTTGTATATAAGTATTAAGATATGCGGGAAAAATGTATGTTTAAACTAACTTTTCTAACTCGATAGGAAAATTTGATTGTGCGATTTTAAGGAATTCATCCTTTCTACTGATGGATGTTAATCTATTTGTTATATGTTGATTGAATCTAAACTTATAGTTTTCACATATAACAAGATTTTTAATTTTATATTGTTGACCAATTTTAAGTTTTTCACACCCCCACATTATAAAAGTATCTTCCATTCCATAGTGGCCAAATGATTCTGGTACTGTTATTTTATCTAAAATACTCTTGTGGATACAAGTAAACCAACCTCCTGCAAATTTCATTGTAGGATGGTTTGGCCAATTACAAACAACAGTTTCTACTGATATATCTCCTTTGATTCCACAATCTGTAAATGGATTATTATTTTTTTGATAATCGGTTGGTTCGTTTAAATATTTTTCATTTACTAAACAATCCCAACTATTATCCCATACCTTTACAATCTCTGGTGTGATAATTGGATTCGGATGTTCTAATTGATTAGCAACATTATCGATGTATGTTAAGGTTCTTTCATCGAAAATGATATCTGTATCTAACCAAATATGATAATCAACATCTTGATGGTCTAACCAAGTTTGTCTCCTTTTAGATACACATCCTTGAACAGTATCTTCAGATAATCTAAAGAATTTGTTTTTTGCCCACCAACATCTATTTTGTAAAATTATAAATTTATCTTTAAAATAATTTACAGGTAATTCTGAGTTATCCCATAATACAAGATTTGGTGATATTCCTAATGTTACATCTAAAATAAAATTATCAGAATCTACATATTGAAATGCTTTACCTAATTGGTGTAAGGTTAATTCTAAATCATCAATTTCATGTGGGAGTGCAAATATGGATATGCAATATTTCATTAAGATAGTAGTTTAGTTACATACTCGTTAATCTCAGGTACTCTATCGTATTGATGGATGATTACAAAATCTTCTTTTTTATGAAACTGTTTTCCAATTAGATTTTTATTATCAAGTGTACCAAGTTGAAGTGCCCAATCCTCTTCAATGCCTGTAATCTGAACTGCATCTTTTGCAATACTATTATGTACTATGAAGTTAAAAGAACTTTGGTCTGTAAAATGTTCTGTATTTCCTGCTTGAGATACTAAGTAGTTTAGTAACAGTAAATCTCTCATACTCTGATACTTACCCGCTAACACACCAACATTACAACTTAGGTTGTTTCTATATCTATCCCACAAAAGCTCGTTATATCCCTCTAAAATGTTCTTCTTGCCCCATGATTCGTGTTCATATAATACATTCTCTGTAGAAACTAATATATCTTTTTCTAATTTGTTTTCTAACCAATCAGATGGATTCCATTGAAAGATAACATCTCTCACATCAGTTGTAATCATGTATCTATAATCTCTATTTAATTGTTTAAGAACCCAATACATTGTGATTAATCTATGCATGTGAATATGTCCTTCAAGTTCTGATTTAAATAGTTCCCAACCATTATCTTTTAAATAATCAATGGTTTCATCATTAACATCATAAATCACCATAATCTTATCACCAGTAAATCCACATCTATTTATGGATTCTACATAATTGTACAACTGGTCTTTTGTATACCTTGTTGTTGCTGATATTATTAAATCTTTTTTATCGGCCATATTTACCTTCATCTAAATGTTTAAATAGTCCCTCACCATGAGCAACTTTGAAATCTTGTTTTGCCCACCACTTTGAGATGTTACCTTCTAAAGCGATGCCTTCACCTGCGAACTTATCAACTGTTTGTAAATAAAAATCTTTTTTATATAAAGTTGGATTATTAGTCCAATTACCCCATCTTGATGTTGTTACAAAATACTCACCCTCCTTTTGGATTTTATCTGAAAACTTTTCATGTGGTTCACACCAATGGACTGAATCTAACAAGTGTGGTGAAGTACACTCAATTTCTTTATCGTAGTAATCTAATTCTCTTCCTCTATATTTAAATGAAAAGTGTGGATTACCAGGGTCAAACCTATGTCTGTATCTTACTGCACTAAAACCATTATTTAGTAAATCAATCCCACTCTTCAATCTTTCAATAGTTGTTTCTTCTTTTTCAATCAACTTCCAATCGTGTTCTAAAATTAAAACATTATCAGTTTTTGCTTGTTCTGTTAACTCTATAAACCCTTTACCGATTCCTATATTAGAATCTTTTGCAATGTAAGGAATATTAAAATGTTCTGCAATCTCTCTATCTTGTTGTGAAAACTCTTGAAACAAAATACACACATCATTTACTTGATGTAAAAAATTATGGTGAAAATATGATTGTAAAGTATTAACTAATACTTGTCCACTTTTCCAAGATAATATACCGATACTGATTGGGAGTTTACTCATTATATTTGAATGCCTTTACCTACTTTAGTATTATAAAACTTTTTATAAGAAACTGAAGAACCTCCTTCATCATCTCTTTGATGATTGATACCTGATTTAGGATATGTAAGTTCATGTACTAAAGGAAACGATAATACTCTGTTTTGGTAAGTTGGTTCAAATCTGTAAGGAATACACCATTTTTCTACACCATTTAAACCCAACCATGCAAAAACAGCCAAATCATCATTGTAGTGGTACTTGTATCCATTAACAAAAAAATCTTCTGTAAAGTGAGACCTCTTGTAACAAACTGATTTATAACCTTCAGTAATTCCTACCCTTTGTGGTTCTTTTAATGCACCAATACAATCAAGTGTTCCATCAGTTGGGCCTGATTTGTGGATAGGATATACTCCTGCAAAACCTATTACTCCTTCTGATATTTTAGGATTCTCTTGTATGTAAAGATTGTATTCAGATAACATATACTTATCGTATATAAAATCATCATCAACTGTTATGATTCTTTGTTCACCTTTTTTTGTTCTTTTTAGTGTGTAGTAGAGTTTTGTTACTGCACCTACATCCTCAACATAAAATATTTTTAATTTATCACCATAATCATACTTAGATAAATCTTCTTTATATTGTCCATCGAATTTTGTTTCTTTAGGCACATTCAGATGTACTTCATAGTTATCATATGCTTGTCCACATAATGAATCAAGAACCATTTTTAAATGTTTAAATCTCGGAGGTAAAGTTGTTAACGATATTATAAAATTAGTTTCTTGCATCTTTTAAAGTTTTTAATCCATCTTCAAGTTTAATATATTTGTGTTCACCGATGTAATTTCTTAGTTTTTCTAATGAGGGTTTTCTCCATTTAGTATCATTCGCCCATGCAGGTTTAGTGTTAATAACTTTAGATGTGTTTCCAAACTCTGCAAGTATATTAACTGCTAAATCACGAATTGTAATTTCTTCATCAAATCCAACATTTAAAACTTCATTATCACAATTTTGTATTAACTTATAAATGATATCTACATGGTCTTTTACATGACAGAATGAACGGGTTTGAGAACCATCACCATAAATAAAGAATTCATCATCATTAGCTCTTTCTATCAGTTCTGGTATAACCTGTCCATATCCATTTGTTGCCATTCGAGTTCCATAAGTATTAAATGGTCTAACAATTACAAAACTTTTTTTGTTTTGTTTACACCATGTTTTTACCATAAACTCTCCGATTGCTTTTGAAGAAGCATAAGAATCTCTGTCGGCATCAATATGTAATTCTATTGGTTGTGATTCCTCAGTTGGTACTTGTGGTTTTGGGCCGTAGATTTCAGATGATGATGCATAGATTACTTTCTTTACTGATTTACTAATCGAATCCAAAACATTCTGTGTCATTCTGATATTATCATCTACTACTTTATTTGGAATATCATAAAAATATCGAGTACCATTTATTGCAGCATAATGAATTACTACATCTAATCCTTTTTTAGTAAAGAATTCTTTTGTTAAATCTTTTTTATAGAAGAAAAAATTAGGATGTTCTGGTAGGTTTTCTTTTTTACCTCTGAAGAAGTTATCAACACCATAAACAATGTGTCCTTCTTCAAGTAATTTATCACATAAATGTGAACCTAAAAATCCTGCTGCACCTGTTACTAATATTTTCATATTTCTTTTCTCATTCCTTTTGGAACTTTTTTTATAAATTTATCATTTTCTTCATCAATGAACTTAAAAATATCTAAATCTAAATCTAAATCATTTACAAGTGATTTCATTGCCTTGGTATCTTTTGGTAAACACATACCACCATATCCACCATAAGTTTTGTTAACATTTAAGTAGTGACCTTCTTGTACTCCATGATATAAAAAGGTATCTTTTATAACATCATAGTTAGCACCAAAGTGATTTGCTACTTTGTAAAAAGAGTTAGCAAAAGTAATCCTCATTGCCTTGTAAGTATTTGAAAAATACTTCATCAATTCTGCTTCTATAATTGAAACCTTTACCTTATGGACTGGTAAATCTCCATGTGATTCTACAATTTTATTGTACACCTTATCATCTTCAGTACCAATTACAAGTATATTATTATTGTACACAAAATCTTCATATGCACATCTTTCTCTTAAAAACTCTGGTACAAAAGCAATAGTTAGATTTGGATAGTTTTTAACTAATTCATTTGTTGTACCTGGTTTGACAGTAGATTTAACTGCAACAATTCCTTTATATTCTAATTTATTGAGATTATCTACAACATCAATAACTGCACTGATATCACAATGTTCGTTCTTATCTGGTGGTGTTCCCACACAGATGTAAACTATTTCTGAAGATAATACATCTTCTAATTTTGTATTGTTTCGAATATCATGACCTTTTGTTGTATGTCCAATATATTCAAACCCTTGTTTAATAGCAGAACCAACTGCACCTAAACCAACTATTCCGATTTCCATTCTTTATACTTGTTTATTATAAATTCAACTCTTTGTTTTTGTGTGTGATTTTCCATCACTTTATTATATCCATTCGCTGCAATTCTTTCTCTCTCTGCATCATTACCTGAGTAATTGTTCATTTTGTAAATACAATCTATTATATCATCGTAGTAAACAATATCTTTTCCATCTTCAAATAACTCATCTAATTTTTTTGATTTATCTAATCTATCACATAGAACCATCTTACCACATGCCATACCTTCAAAGATTCTACGAGTTACCTCACCCCATCTTGAATGTTGAATTACCATCTTTCCTTTGTTAAGGAATTCAGTATGTTCTCTTGGCCCTAAGTTATTTTTATTACCTACTGCACCACCTGCGTGATAAGTAAGTTGGTCTAAAAATTCAGAACCACCTTTACCTCTTGTGGTAACTGCAACATATTCTGGTTTAGTTTCAAGAGGAGATTGTACTCTTGTATCTGCGAAATGTGTCCACCAATGTGCATCTATTCCTCTTCTCTTATATTCTTCAACTGAATCAGCATCTGGTGATAGTGTTATATGAAATCTTTCTGATTTAGGAAAGTTTCTATCAAAGTTTTGTGGGTCATCTCCACTCTCTTGTACCCAAAATGCATCTACTAATTTCTTATCCAAGTAAGTTGAAGTGAATCTACCCCAATCCATAAACAAAACAATATCTGTTTTAGGATTTGAATCAATCCATTTTTTTAACTCTTCATCATTCCAATTCTGTAATCTATTAGAACCTATTGATACGAACTCAACTTCCCAACCTTGAGATTCAAACTCTTTGGCTAAAGATAATGGAGTTGACCACTCCTCTTGTTCATATGCATAGATGAATGTTATTTTCACTTTTTAAGTATTCCTAATAATTGATGTTCCGAAATTAAAAAGTATTTTTCCTCCCCAAGTTTAATTGGGTCTCCCACTTGGTCTTTTGCATACATAACTGTATCTCCAACTTTTACTGTCATTGGAATCCTTTCACCTGATTGTGAAAATATACCAGTACCAACTGCCAATACTTCTCCAAATACTTTCTGTCCTCTTTGTGTACTATCTGTTAAGATTAATCCACTTTTTGTTTTTGTTTCACCACTCTGATAAGCAATTAAAACTTTATCTCCTAATGGTTTAAATTTACCTTCTGTCATATTGTTTCGTAAAATTCGTTTTGTTTTTCTTGTTTTTTTATTTGTTTATGATGATACAGACAATAATTTTCATCTGCAGGAAAGTTAGAAAAAGTATCATAACCTGTTATCCTTTCGTGAACCTTATTCATCCAAAGTATTTCATCAGTATTTTTATAAATTCTTGTTTGATAATCTGGCCAGTTAACTCTGCCTTTATCATCAACATTCCATCTCCATTTATCGATGTGAGATTGTGTTAATCCTTCAACTGTATTTACTCTTGGTAAGTAAATCAAATCAACTGCGTTAGATGTTAGTATATCATGAATATTATCTATCAAATGTTCAGATGGAACTTCATCTGCATCTATCTGAAATATGTAATCTTTTGTACAATGTTTTTTTAGATTATTTTTGTAAGATGCAAAATCCTTGTTAAGTGGATATCCAACAACTTTGATGAAATCCTTATGCATATTTTTCATTATATTCAGATACTCAGAAACTGCTTCTGTTACAGAATCTTTATCATACTGAATTACTATTTCATCATTCTCTCTTAATTTATCCTTAAGAGTATCTATTAAAACTGCTATTTCTGTAAGTTCATTACAGACTGTTATTCCATAACTAATCGATATCATCGTCTTTTATTTCTTCTTTTATAACTGTTTTTCTTTCTTGTCTTGATTGACCAGGTGCAAAGAAATCACTTAAGAAATCTCTTTCAAGGAATACCTCAGAAATATAAGCTAGTGAATCTAACTTGTAAGTTCTATAGTTTCCATTATAAACTTTTGGTGTACCTTTTAGTATGTTATAAACTCCAGCACCATCATCGGTTTTAATATTACCAAATTTCTTTAGTATTTCATCTAAGTGTTCATAATCACCACCAGCATCTAATCCTTTAGCTTTTAGTTTTGATAAAAATGATAAGAAATCTGCAGGCCTTACTGAGTTTAACTTAACTCCATGTAAAACATCACCTACTCTACCAAATATAAAAACATATGTGGCGTTTCCACCTGACAAGGTTCTTCTCTTTCCGTCTGCATATCTGTATTGTGAGATTTTGTAAAGGTTTCTTAATCTAATATTATTTCTACCTATTCTATCCTCTGTCTCAATAATTTTTCTGTATGCAAGAAACTGAGTTTCCATTTATTAAAGTTTTTTGATTTCTGGTAATTTTAACTCTACTCTTTCAGGCACTTTGATATTTGCATGTTTTGTTAAAATATTGTTAAATAAAGTTGTCATATGTTTTAGTGAGAAAAACTTTCTTGTATTGATTTTTAAGTTCGCACTTTTAACAAGATGAGATTTATAATTATTAAACACATCAAATATTTTTTTCGCGGCATCTGAATAATTTACTGAAAACCATTTTGCCTCCTTCAGTAAGAATTGATTTGCTGCACTTGGATGTACTTCTTTCAACTCTCCATCAATGTAAACAGTATAATTTTCTGGTAAGAAATCTGTATGTCCACTCCACTTAGAAACAATGATTGGTTTACCTGTAAGTGTAAACTCACATAGTGGTCTACCATATCCTTCACCTTTTGTAAAGGATACCATCGCTTTTACTTTTGGATGGTGATAAAGGTTTGCCATTTCATTTACACTTAAATCACCAAATAGTAAATAAATTGGTGGACATTTTTCACCAACTTCTTGTATTAGTTGGTCAATCTTTTTAGTAATATTTTCCCTATCCATTACAGAAAATCCTGCAGTGGAGGTTTTAAGTATAAGACCTGGTTGTTTACCTTTAGGTAAAGATTTAAAAACAGTACAAAATGTTTTGATTGTCATTCCAATATCTTTTCTATCTTGTCCTAAATCTCCTTGTAACCAATGACCACAAACTAAAAAGTTAAAATCAGTTTCAATTCCTTCCAAAAAGTTATCAATCTTTTTTGGTGCCTGCCAAGTTTCTAAATCAACACCTTCATGTAAAACTTCTATTGGAGTTGTTACTTTAATTTGTCTAACTAATTGTTGTGTTCTGTTATCTCGTTCATCATAAACTGTATCTAACAAGGTTTGTTTTGTAAACTTAGTTGGAACTATTATCAAGTTCATTCTATTACAACCATCAATAAACTCTTTTGGTGCTACAGTTGTTTCTACTCCTGCAGTAATTCCAATATTATATTTACCGATTGGTTCAAATTCATTTGCAACTGTTAGTTGTACAAAAATATCAGGTTGTTTTTCTATCTTAGTAACACAATTCTCTATAATCTTTTTACCAACCTCAGTTGTAGGATTTAATTGATTTTGTGGTGTATTACCCCAGCGAGTTGGAACAACTTTTATATCGTATTTATCTAATTCAAATAATGATTCTAATAAATCTCTTGCATGGTCACCGTAACCACTTCTTGTGGCAACTGGTCCTTTAAATAATAAAAATGGTTTACTCATTATGCTAATTTATATAAGTTATATCTTTTCTTCGGTTTGAAGTTTTTGATTGCTTTTTCAATTCCATCTGCCATACATTTATTTTGGTTCTTAGCATTCAAACCTAATTCACCTATAAATGCTTCTCTACCTTTTAATCCAGCCTTTTTTCTTTCTTCTGGTGTTTTATCATACCAATACCTAATTGCATCTGCAACTTCATTCACATCTACTTTGTCATCAATAATATAAGGTGTAGGAACAGAACCAACCATTGTTTGAACTCTCGGCCATACTGGTTTTACCCATTCACCATGAGTTACTTTATCTTCCCACTTTCTATAATCGTGAAGTGAACCAATTTTCTTATAATCATCTGCAGTGAATAATTTACCATCCGATTTCTTTCTCAAACCACATTGGTCTTGTAATCCACCAGTCACATTGATAATCGCAGGTGTTCCTGCCATGATTGATTCTGCAGTTGTTAATCCAAATCCTTCGTTACCTGCTATGTTGATTGTACAATCTGCTATATTATAAATGTAATTTAATTGTTCTTGGTCTATTCTATCTGTAGAAAAAATTACTTCTGCATCTGGTGCAATCTTTTTTTGTACTGCCATCAAATCAGTACCATTCTGGTCTATCGGATTTGTGTGCATAATCAAAAGAACCTTATCTCTATCTTCTTCTGGTAATCCTTGTCTAAACTTTTCGAACGCCCATATCACATCTGATGGTTGTTTTCTTCTGATATTTCTATTCATCCAAAACAGAACAAATTTATAATCTTTATCTCTTGTTACTCTGTTTTTAAAATCAACAGGCACATCTACTGGTTTGTAAGTATCTTGATTGATACCGTGAGGTACATAATCTACTTGCCAATCTTCGAGTGGAATATTTGTTTTGGTTTTGATTTTTCCAACTCTACTTACGATACCAGTGGTTTGTTTTGAAATACATCCCAACCAATCACATGATTCGTAATAATCTCTGTTATAATCTGGGTCTGGTAAATCATCCCAAATATGATAAAATAGAATCGGAATGTTTTCTCTGATTTCAGATTCTATTTCGTATAACCATCTCCAATATCTTGGGTCTGTAAAGTGTAGTATTGCATCGGGTTGGTGTCTCATGATAAGTTGTCTAAGAATATTAGCATCACCGTACCCTGTCCAAGGCACAATTTTCAATGATGCATCTTTTATTCCTGTCTTTTTTCTTACATCTTCACCCAAATCCATTTCCTTTCCTTGTTCAGGATGTTTTACTGCTGCAGCTAGTTGAACCCAATCAAACCTATCTACAGTTCCGAAAACGAATTCTTTGGATACAGTTGCGATACCAGATGTCATTCGTAGGTCATCTGATAAGAGTAGAATTTTCTTTTTTGCCATTAACCTTTATTTAAATTGTATCTAAATTGTTCTAAATCTTCTTCTATCATTCCAATGCATTCTTGGTGTTGCACCTAAGAATTTCATTCTTCCAACTTTTTCATTGAAATCATTTCTGAGTCCATTTAGTTGGGTGTTGCCATTATCTTGATTTTTAATATCGTTTGCCATTTTTTTTACCACAAAAATAAATTAAAATTGAGAACCACTTTCTAATAAATTGTTATATTTGTTAATTTCACCTCTGAACTCTTCATCTTCAACATACTTGTTTAAAGACCTATTGACTAGTTTTTGAAGTGTGATGTTTGAATCAAAAGATAGTTTCTTAAATTTTGAATAAACATCTGTTAAAATTTTTACTGTTGTAAGTTTTGTTTTTGCCATAATCTCTCCTTTATGTTCTTATATAAATATATATTTATTTACAAAACATAAAATTAATTCCACGCGGGACATAATCCCCTTTGTTTAAACTCACACCAATCACAAGGTTTACCCTTGTTTGTAAAATAATCCACTTGTAAATTGTGTTTACCATCATCATTAAATACCGTTTCTATGAAGTTCATGAAGCCCCTCCAAGCTTTATTGATTGAAGGTTTTCCATTTGCTGGAATATGTGTTGAAATTCTTGGTATAGGAAAATCTGCTCCTTCCCATAATTTTCTTTTTAGTATCTGAAATTCTACATGAACTTTATCTAATGGTAATCCATATTTTTCAGAGTATATTTTTTTATAAAGAAGTATTTGTGAGTTTTTTATCTGGTCTCTTTTCTGATATTTATTCCACCCTCTTGTTGAAGTTTTTAAATCAATAATAGTAATTGAGTTATCATATAAATTTCTTAACACCACATCAATAAATCCAATAAAATGTACATTAGGTTTTATCTCAGCGTTTAAAGGTAATTCTATTGCCTCTAACTTTTGTCCTTTCTTTGAATACCACTTGGCTAATTTAGATTTGAAATACTTTAGAATCTGTCTACCATCTCCAAAAAACTCTTCTAATTCTATTTGTGTACAAGGTAATCTATCTCCTTGTTTTTCTTTTTCTTTTTTAAATTCTTCTATGAGTTTATCTTTAAGTAGAATCTCTAAATCAATCTCCATTGCTTGTTTCTTGGTTACATTGTACATCACATCCAAAAAGTGTTGGATAGTTTCATGCATTGCAGAACCAAAGATTGTGTGAATGTTACCAGAACTTTCACCTAACTTATCAATATAGTTGAGTTTATATTGTTGTGGACATGAACTCCACATATTATACTGAGAAAAAGATACTCTACCCATAATTTATATAGCTAATATACGAAAAATATTTGAGAAATCCAAATTAAATGATACTTTTTTTAAGGGCATTTCTTTCAAGAAAAATAGTACAACTCCATCGTGCACCATCTGTTATGGGAGTTACCCAATGAAGTTTTCCTTGGTCGAATATAGTGGCGTTTCCAATCTCTTGATTTACTTTAATATCTTTGGTATCATTTACCCATAACTCACCACCATTATATTCAGATATTTCACTAAATTGTATTAGTATTGTGTAATATCTAGCTCTGATTATATCTTTTTTGTTATCTGATAATACATCATCAATATGTGGTTTGAATTCGAAACCTTTTAAATATTTTTGTAATATAAATTCATGTCCTAAATTAATAACAGGCAGTTTTAATTCTTGTAACCAGGTCATGATTCTTTCTGAAATCCAATTATATTCTTTAGAATTTTCCCACTGCAAGTGTTGTGCTAAATTATGTCCTCCATTTGGGTCGTGTTTTCCATCATTAACACTTGGATGATATGTGCCGATGACTCTATCATCTAATTGAGTTACATAATCTCTTATTTTTAGTACCTCATCTTTTGTAAATAAAACTTTTTGATGCAGCATTATTTATTCATTGCCTTCCATTCAGGACTTCCGATTTTTGGTTTGATTGATTTTTCAAAATCCATCCCATTAATATCTTTTAAACTTGTACCCCTTAGTTTATCTAATAAACCATTTTGGCCAATCATTACTTCTTTTTGATGGTACTCATAAAATTGTGATTCTGGTCTTTCTGCAGTATAGTTTATCATAGATTCTAATCTATTAATTACTGCTGGATGTTTAAACTTACCAACTAACTTATTAAGGTATTGTAAAACTTTTTTCTTATCGTATTGAGGTAAGTGTTTTAAAGATGCTCGGAATGGTGCCCATGCAAAATACCAATCGATTTGAGATTCATCTGTAATATGACCACCATCCATCATAAATTGATAAAAATCCCACATATGGTAAACATTATAAACTGTAGTGGTATATTGAAAATTATAGTTATAACCTATGTTTTCATCATGCGATGCACCTGGATTAAAGTATTTTCTAATTTCTTTTAAGTTTTTAATAAAGGTATCATGTTTGAAACCTGTTCTTTGATACTCACCTACTTTACCAACACCATCACAAGATATAGATAAAAATACTTTAATAAAATCAAACCAGATATCCAAAAAGTTATATTTTTCAAATCTTAGAACTGATAGGTTTGTGTTATAGTGAATTGATAAATCTTTTTTGTTTATGTAAGTTTGTAATTCATCATCCCAATATTCTCTTGTTGCACCAATAGTTTTATGTAAGTGATTCAAAGTTTCAGAATGTTCGGGCATTATCAAAGGTTCACCTCCTGCAAAATACCAACTTTTTACATTCTTAATGTGTGGTTTAAGTTTATCAACTATATTTGAACAAACTTTTACTACTGCTGTATTTTCTTTGTACCACTTATCTTTATCAAAATCTTTATCTTGTGAATGTTGTTCTACTAAAGGTTGGTCTTTATACCATGCAGAAGAGAATGTATGGTTACACATTCTACATTTAAAGTTACATAGATTTGAAAAACGAATATCAACATGCTGTAAATCGGTTGTTACTGAATAATCTTCATTAACAAGAGGCATTTTCCACAGAGAGTTTGAGTTAAAAGATTTTCTTGGTGAATGTTCTCCTCTATCTTCTCTTTCGTAACAAACATTACACGCAGGATGTCTTTCACCCTCTTCCATTGTTTTTCTTAACTCTTTCATTTGAGGTGAGTTAAAAACTTCATCAACTGAGGAATCTCTTAAAGAAAGTTTTTCTTTGAATCCACCTGCAATACAACATGGTTTTACTTCACCATTTGGTTCAGCATATAAGTGGATATATGGAAGGATACAACTCGTACAAGACATTAAACTTTTAGTTTTAACTTAGTTATTTCTTTTTTATCAATACCATACTTTTCACATATGGATTTAATTGATTCTCTACCTTCTCGTGTAGAGTATAGGATTTCAGCGTATTCTTCTGCATGTCTTGATGAACATTGAAAATCTTCTTTGATTAAATCAATCATCCAAGATTCATATCTATTCGTCTTTTTTCCTTTGACATATCTAAGATAGTGTCTACCTTTTGGAAGTAATCCTATATAAGCTAAGTATAACTGTTTGGGTGTGAGTTGTTCTGTATATGGTTGTAGGTCTGATAATACCTCAATCCAATCAGAGTTCATAGAAAGAAATCTATGAATCATATAATTACTCCAAGTTTTCAAATCATCCTCTTCAAGTTTATCAAAATAATTAGGGTCTTGAAATTGTGTAATTGCCTTTATATGGTCAAACAAAGTTTTTGCCATCTGTAAATAACTCTTTTATCCTTTTTTTGAAATTGTTATATCCTTTTTTAGCGTTCTCTTCCCACTTTGAGGAATCTCCATCATCACTAACCCATTTAAATGAGTATAACAATTTATTATAATTATTACAAACCTGAGCAATTGAATACAATTCCATATCCACTATATCACAAGTTTGAATCATTTCTAAATATTTTTTGGCGTAATCAGTTCTATTCTTATCGTAAAACTGGTCTGTTGAAAAGCACTTGATATCTGATTTACCTTGTAGTTTCAAAGAACCCAATCCATGAAAAGGAGTATGTCCATATTCTGCAAAGGGTCTTACATCTATATTATTAAATACTTCGCCAACTGTAAGTACTTCTCCTATTTTATAATCTTTTAAATTACCACAAGAACCAAAATTGATTACACAATCGGGGTCATACTTTTCAATTAACCTCGTTGTGTTCATAGCAGCATTTATTTTACCCACTCCTATAATGTGAATCTTACTTCCAAATATTTCAAACTCATTGTGTTCTAAATCG
>CEVB01007446.1_pt1 | contig 16432 bp, 27 predicted proteins | sample 531381 | NCBI WGS metagenome assembly CEVB01 (sample SAMEA2622763, study PRJEB7988) | marine metagenome | biome: marine biome (ENVO:00000447); feature: surface water layer (ENVO:00002042); material: "saline water (ENVO:00002010), including plankton (ENVO:xxxxxxxx)" | depth 5 m | reverse complement strand
ATATTTCATTCATTATAGGCGATGTCTTACCTTTTCCTAGAACCTCCATATAAAAATTAGGACTAGCCTGTTTAAAATCTACAGCCAAGTTAGCTGCATCTATTGCAAAGTTCTTATCAAGATTAAACTGATCATAGTTTTGAATAAGATTATTAAATAAAGGATTTGAAGGTTGTAGATTGGCTATATTTAATTTTGCTAGTGCTGACTTTTCATAGTCTGTAAGATTAGCAAAATCACTTACACCCATACCTAATTCATTTATTCCAGTAAAACCTGCTGTGTTAGTACCCAATCCTCTAATGTCTACATTAGGATATAAATTCCTATACTGTTGAATTATGTTAGGTCTCCATTTAGATGGTGTATATTTTACGGGAGCATACTTACCAATTCCCGTTAGACCCCATTGTGCTTTAGGTAAAAGTTTTTTTCCTTTATTTTTTAATTTTCTGGACATATTAAATATGGTATACTATAATATACAAAAATAAAAAAAATAATCCTAGTAAACCCCCTTACACTTTATGGCACATCCAGTAATTACAAAAATTGTGTGCATGGCATTTTAGTTGGGTCCTACACTGCGGCTCCCCAACTTTGTTCTGAACCTGTTGTACCCCCGTAACAGAATGGGGGAGACAGGAGTTATTAACTGTCAAAAAAATTAAACAAATGGCAAAAATTATCAAAATCCAAAAAGAGCTACACTTCAAATCAGTAGCTAAATCTAAGAAAGCAGTCATCTTCTGTGAAAATCCTTGCACAAAAGCTGACGTGGACAGAGTTACTAAATTACGTGACAACCGTGGTAACAATACCGGTGACACTGTAATGCAGTTTGGGAAGATCAAAGCCAGAGGCTATTCTCTTCTACCAAACTTCGGTCACAACTACTTTGTACCAATGGATGTTACAAAGGCCAAGCCTAAAGACTTGCCTAAAGTTGGTGACACCTTTACACTAGACGTCCTTGTTGAAGAACAAGAAGACGGGTCTTTAACGCCAGCTAAACCAGTAATCAACCGTAAGACAGGCAAGCCTGTTACTAACTGTTACTGGGCTGGACTACCTACTGCGTAGGTTCCAGAGAAAACACTGACTTGAGTTGGTGTTTCTTCTAGGACGAATCACTATCATGTATACTTACTTGTAAAATTTGTGCTATTTGTCCTGCAATTCCAACAAAACCTAACAAATCTCAAGAAAAGTTAGGAAAAAAACATTTTATGTGTGTAAAAGTGTGAGGATGAGGTCTCATTTCCCATTATTCTCCACTTTTTACCACATGATTGTTTTCATAACACATATTAATAATATAGCTATCATGAGAGTAGTAGTAGCACAAACTGTCTACTATTACTCTTATGGTACTATAATAGACTATATGTCTCTTCTCTCTCTATAGGATGAGCATATATATAACCGCAATATTGAAAAAAATATACACAAACCAAAGGGTATGCACATAAGGAATTATGTGAAGTATAATCTACAGGATTGAAAAAATGTAAGTCCCTAGAATGTCACTAAGGCAAGCATGCAACACTAAATGCGAATGACTACTTGTTAGGTGTATATATATATAAATCTTAGAGAATAGAGGTGTACACACTGCCTAGACGTAGGAGGAAGGAAAGTGTCATAATATATCAACCTCTATTTTCTTTTAGCATAAGGCTAGTCACCTTTAGGCACATGCAGTAGTGCTGACTTATTTCTAACAACAGGACTCTAATCTGGCTGCACTTTGTGAGATAGGGCGATCTAATGACTAAAGGATTGTTGTATCTCTGTATAATACACTATGCAAGCAAAGTAAAAGGAATTATTTATGTATTAACAAAAAAAGGAGAAAGACAGTATACTAGTTACTCTGAGAGCTGTCAGTATAGTGAGAAGGTGTATCTTCTCTCTATATAGAATAGTACTAGTAACCCAAATTACACACAAAAAATGGAAAAATACAGAGGAACATTAAAACACATAGATCACCATGAGACACTAAATGTTATTGGTGAAGTACCAGAAGATGGCACATATAACTTTACACATCCAGATAATACTACTAAATTTGAAGACTTAACTTGGATTAAAGATTATATTTACAGAGGTGTAGACAATACACTTATAAGCGCAATGGTTAGATCATACGTAGTTTTTGACAATGGTTTTCATGCATCTATTATTAATGGTAATAATGCATTTGCTGGACCAGGTAAATATGAATGTGCTATCCTTAATAAAGATGGTGATATGGTAGATGATGAAGGAATAAGTAATGAATGGACAGATCCATATTGTCATTTATCAGTTGAAGAACTAGAAAAATTACTCGTAAAAATATCAAAACTTAAAAAAGAAACTATATGACACCAATATCAAAAAGATCATACGCAATACTTATAGGTATAGTAATAGTTATAGGTATGTGCATAAACTTAACGTGCAATGGATAGATTAATGCATTTTATACACAGATATAGAAAATATATTGGTTGGATTATACCAGTAATATACTTATTATTTATACTTGTCATAGTATGTATGGCAATTGTTTAACTAGAATAGATTATTAATAAAATGAAAAAAAATGAAAGAAGATTATCAAGAAAGCAAAAGAGGAGTGTTAAACGTAAGTTGGATTTGGAAGAAAATATTCAACCATATAAAACCAAGATTCACAAATCAGACAAGAATTACAGAAGAAAACCCAAACATGGATCATGGGATGAGGAAGACATGTAATATTGTAAGAGGTAGAAATATATTTAAAGGTAATACGTTAAATATATGGTCACATAGTAATGATATTACTATAGCAAACAGTTACTACATGAATAGTGTTGTACAGAGGTACAATAAAAATTCTGATACAACCAAAATACAATATCATATCTTCTCTAAAAGAGGTAATTGGATGACAGATCTTATTAAAAGATATTGTGCACATGTAAAACCTAATTCATTTTTACCTACTCATAATGGTATATACATGACTATACCACGCAACTTATTTAAAGAAAACAATGATAAAGCTGTTACTCTTAAAAGTGTTGAGATGAGATTGACTGAATGGGGAGATGTCAATACTACTATTGAAATAGAATGTAATGACAAAGGTATATACTTTAAAAACAATTGGGAAAATATAGACACATTAAAAAGAATGTCTAAGATTGTCTCTTTTATATTGAATAATATTAAAGAAAACCCAAGTGCAGTGTTAAACAAAACATTGAAACCATGTGATGAAAGACATGCGTGGTTAATTGACTTAACTTTAAATGATTTGAAATTATGACATTAGATAACCAAGAGGATTTTAAGTTTATAGACGGGCCAGAAGTGCCACCAGCTATAAAACCTATGACTGAGTTACATGATAAACTAGTCAAAGGATACAATGACAGAAGAGAACTAAAACTACCAAGACTTATACAATCTCTAGAGAAAAGATTATCTAGACAAGTAGAAGAACTAGTAGAATTAGAAAACATCATTCAATCTAGCAATGGTAAGTTAGCATCAGTATTAGCTGTATTTCGTGAGATAATGAACGCTGATAATACATCTGATGAGACAAAAGAAATTATTATTGATAGGTTACAAGACGTTGCAGTATAATGGAGTTGCATAACAAAGTAGTTAGCAAACTAATATGTGATCAGGTATTGAATAGTGACATGCCTGATCACATTAAAACTCATGTAGCTGAAATGATGATTAGACATGGTGAATCATATATTAATCTTATATTACATCTAACCATTAATAAACCTGATACTTTTTTGTTTAGACAAGATGATTATGTTTTATACAAAATTAAAAAAGATTGGAAAGCAAAAGAATTAGGTGATCTGGATGCACTAATAGATAAAGGTTATACATATATTGTTAACCATGAACCTTTATATTTAGGTAGAGTAAAAGATAGTACATCATATGGAGATTATTTCTCTTATGATACTACTTTTAATCTAGAAACATATGGTATAGATGATGATTTGAAGTTAAAAATAGGTGAAAGTATTGTAGATTATATAGATATTTTGCCCATATCAACTGTTAAATCAACAAAATTGTTAGGAGTTATAGATAAGGTAAAACCTAGATAGCTATAATACTACAATATATTTTAAAAATTGTGAGTCAAGGCTAGTTATTACGTAATATCATATTGTTATTTTTGTGAATAAAAAATAATAATAAAATGTTATATCAACTAGCCAACGGCCACACAATAGAAATATCCACAGAAGCATATTTAGATATGACTGATGAGGAATTGAGGGACCTTGAATGTCTTAGTCCTTCACAATTAATGGAAATAAATAATCCTTGGTATAAACCATTCTCCAGTAAAACAACAACTACAAAAAAAGATGTGGAAGATCCACATGCATTATTCAATGTTACTGATGAAGAAAAGTTACAAGACTATTATGACCATGAGAAAGAAGACATATAATAATTAACTAGAGTGTTTAAATAAAATTAAAAAAACCAATGAATTTTAAAAACAAGCCAGTTACTATTGTCAAAGATGACATGGGTAACGTAATTAGAGTATCTAAAAGAAATGCAGAATATGCTCACGTTAGATTAACACAAGAAAAGACCGTAATTAATAATGGTTGGATCAATGTAAAAACAGTTTCAACATTAATCCACGGTAAGACTGAAGAATTAATTGCTTCAGGTATTAAGAAGTATAAAAAATTACCAGGTAATATAGTTATACAAGAATCACTAGAAGGTGAGGAAAGAAATTTAAAGATGGCTGGTAAGACTGATGTAGTATGTTGTTTAGATGGACAACCAATATACAGAACTACTAAATATGATGCAACAGGAATGTTAGAAGATACTTTCATTGCACATAATAACGGTCAAGCAATTAAAGAAGCTAACGCAGCTAATGCATCAACGTTAGAAGACTTACAAAATGTTAAAGTTGCTGACACAGAAGAAACTGAAGAAGAGGTAGATGAAAATCAAATTGATTTAGAAGATGCCATTGCTGAAGTTGAAGCTGAAGCATTAGAAACTCCTGCTGATCCAGATGAAGATGAGCATGATGAGTTAACTGTTGAAGATACTATTGAAGCAGAAGTTGATGAAGAGGTTGAGGTAGAAGAAAATGTATTCACGCTGTAGGGTTTAGCTAACCTATAACATAGCTACTATAGGTTAAGGGTAATCAGTAATGGTTACCCTTTTCCTTTTTTATATCTAGTATTAATTAATTAAATAAAATAATAAAAATGGAAATGACAAAAGAACAGCTAGCAAAGCTGAACCAACAAAGATTAGTAAACAAATTAAGTTATCTAGGTATACTGAGTGAATATCAAACATTAACCAAAGATCTTACACAACAAATAGTATACAGCCAATTGTCACAAAGACAACACTTCCTCTTTAAAAGAGTGCTACACGGTTTAAATGTCTACACAGCAGAAGAATTGGAAAAAATGCACTGGGATAAAAAGAGAAGAATAAAGAGAGTATGGAGACGTTCACAGCAAGTTATAAATTCTTGGAAACAAGTTATATGTAACAAGAGAGCTAATGAAATCTTCAAATTATTTGATCACAGTCCTTTAGCTAAACATATTTTTAATGAAGATGTTAATCATACTGATGACAAGTTCATTAACAAGATGTCATTAAAACAATTAGATATAACATATGAAGATCTAATCATCAAGTTTATATCTGAAGGACTATTGCCTCAAAACTATTTAGCAGTTAGATGAAGGCAAAAAAGAAATTGTGTGTAGGCTGTAAGTCTGAGCAGTACATCTGGAAGAATCATTCTGGTAACCGTTATTGTAAGCCATGTTGGCATAGAATAAAGGACAAAGTAAACTCTATCAAACCTAAACCGGTGTTGAAAAAGAATACAAAACCAATAAAGAAAGTTTCTTCTAAGATGTCTGTTCAACTTACTATTTACACCAAGTTAAGAAGAGTATTCTTAGAGAAGAATCCATTGTGTCAAGCATCACTACACAACTGTAACCTACAATCTACTGATGTACATCATAAGAAAGGTAGAGGGAAATATTTAAATGACCCAACTACTTGGTTATCAGTGTGTAGGAGCTGTCACATGTGGATAGAGGAGCATCCTGTTGAAGCAACAGAGATGGGATTTACTGATAAATAAAATTATTATGACTAATAAAACAATTGAGGTTTGTAAAAACCTGTTAAGAACTATAGATAACCTAGAAGGGAATAGTACTACTGGAGACAGTATACTTAGAGATAACTCACCATGGTCAGCTGTAAGACCAACAAAGAGTGCATTAAGAAAGAAGTTAGAATATATAATGAAAAAAAATAATATAACATATGACCAAATTAGATAACGCAGCACAAGCATTTGTAAATCAAATAGAATATAAAGAAATACTTAACAAAGAAATAGGTGAAGCTAGAGAGTGGGAGAATGTAGATAAGTATTGTGGTGTAGATGCACACGCATTAATAAAAATGGATAAACAACTTCTTATTGAAGTATTAGTACATGCAATAGGAACTATAAGATATTTGAAGCATGGGAAGAAATGAAGTACAAGACAAAGCATTAGAGATTATATCTCAACATGACAGATGTGGTCTGGGTATATCTATGGGGGTTGGTAAGACAAGGATTGCATTGCAACATATGATGAATCACTATCATGCCTTCTCTTCATTCCTTGTAGTTGCACCTAAAAAAAGTATATTTGAATCATGGCGTTCTGAATGTATTGAACTTAACTGCACTCACTTGCTTGACCATATTAAGTTTACTACTTATCTTTCTCTTAATAAGCAGAATGCTAATGAGTATGATATAGTATACTTAGATGAGTGTCATAGTCTTCTTACCGGGCATAGAGATTTTCTTGATGCATACATGGGTAAGATACTGGGTTTAACCGGTACACCACCAGTGAGTGGAGAAAAGGAAGAAATGGTAAATAAATTCTGTCCTATTGTATATAACTTTGATGTAGATCAGGCAGCAGACAGTAACATTCTTAATGATTATAGGATCATTGTACATATGTTACCTCTCTCTAATTATAATAACCTTCCTAAGAAAAGAAAGGATGGTGGTACCTGGTATACGTCTGAAGTAAAAGACTATGAATATATGTCTGGTAGAATTGAAGACTCTCCGTTTGGTAAGCAAAAGCAATTAGCTGCCATAATGAGAATGAAATCAATGATGGAGTATCCAACCAAAGAGAAGTATACAAAGCAATTACTTAATATTATTAAGGATAAATGTATTATCTTTGCAAATACTCAGAAGCAAGCAGACAGAATCTGTAATTACAGTTATCATTCAAAGAATAAAAACAGTGATGACAATTTAAAATTATTTAGTGATGGGACAATTGACAAGCTTTCTTGTGTTCTTCAGCTTAGTGAAGGGGTTTCTATTCCTGGTTTACGTAGTGGTGTTATTATGCATGCATATGGTAACGAAAGGAAATCAGCACAAAGAATAGGCAGACTGCTAAGACTTAATCCTGATGAGACAGCAATGTGTCACATCTTGTGTTATAAGAATACCATTGATGAGCAATGGATCAAGAAAGCATTAGCTGAATTCTCTGATGATAAAATTAAATATTTTGAACCAACTAACAAACAATTAAACTATGGGTAGAATGAAAGAACTCTTCATGAAAATGCGTGAAGAAGAATATACAGGATGTCCAAAAGCATATGTACAAGCTTATGCAAGATCAATTCAAGATAAAGATACGTATGTACAAATACCGTGTCCTAATTGTAATGATAAAAAACTATTATATAATTCTCCTTCTGATATAGACTGTCAAAGTTGTGGACAAAAGTTTGTATTAGTGGATGTAAACACATTAAGATATGCCTAATTGGACAACAGAAATAGATGACCTAGAATTTGAGTGTACATATGACCCAGGTGAACCAGAGACTTATGATCATCCTGGCTCAAGCTTATCTGTAGAGATACACAAAGTATGGGCTACACTTGAAGACAAGAATGGTAATCCTATTACAGTAAATGTAATGGATATATTAGATGAAAACATTGATTATGATTCAATGATTGAAATTATTAAAGAGGAAATCAAGAATGATGAACCGGATCCTGACATGTACAGAGATGATTATTAAAATAATAATGAGTGATCCTGGTGATGAACAACCTGGAACTCACATAATTAAAACAACATGAAAGGATTATTTAATAGTATACTTATAAAAAAAGATGGGGAGTGGAAACATTCCCTGTCTATAAAGCAAACAGAGTATAATGATATGATGAATGCATTACCTGAAGGTACTAAAGTTAATATAACTATAGAAGTTCAAGGTAAAGATGCTACATATGCACAGATGAAAAGAATTCATGCTATGATTAGACAACTGGCAAGTGACACAGGCTCAGACTTTATCCATTTAAAAGAAGAAATAAAGGATAAAGCCGGCCTATGTATTGAAGGGAAGTGTAAGTCATTTGCAGATTGTGATACAGAAGAATTAAATGGAGCAATTCAAGCTGCTATATTACTAGGAGATTTTTGTGGATCTAACTTACGTTAATCCTTTTTCTTTTTCTTAGTAGTTTTCTTCTTCTTTTTATCTGCTTTTAGTTTAGCATTAATTTCTTTTTGATTTGCTATAACACGTTCAGCTATCTCATCATCTGTTAATGGATTGATCATATCTGGATTTTTAGACATCAAAGCACCCATAAATGCTTGTCTATCATATACTCTAGTCTTCTTTTGAAGACCTGCTTGTGCATTGAATTCATTTTGTAGATTCAATAAAACCCATATAACAACATCATAGTCTTTTACAAGAGAAGTATCTACATCTTTGTAGTCTGCTTTAATAAATTCTAATGCTCTTGTTGCTTCTAATGGATCAATTGATTCTAATATATACTCTAGAGATTTACCAATAGCTCTACTAAATGCACCTGAAATTTTAATGTCAACAGTATCTTCATCTGGTACTGCTGCAAAAACATCTTGAGGTAGTTGTTCAGAAAGATCAACCATCTCTTTTATTTTTTCCTGAAAGGATTTTAATTCTTTATCGTCACTCATAATATATTATTTTATGGTACAAATATAGGAAAAAATTCCAAACTAAATGCAATTAATTTTGTATATTTGCTAACCCAAAACAACCAATATGGACAATAGTATTTTGACACCAGAAATGGCTAAAGATGTAGCCAATTTTATAGAAACATTTGAGAACAAACACCAGTACCCTGTCAACATTCAAGTTGGTGGAGTTAAAAGCACAATATCTTATATAAATGATACTGAGAGACTGACTCTTAGAGACATTGAGTTATTGTTTATTCCTGCAATGCATACACATTGTGATTGTTTAATACAATTTAAAACATTACAAGGCATTAAAAGAAAGACAAAAGAAATAGTAGCTTGGAAACAATTGTTCGCTTATGTTGCTCACAAATATGGTTACAGTAAAATAGGTATAGGTAGATTCTTAAAACAAAATCACGCAACAGTTATTCATAGTATAAAAACTATAGAAAACTTTATTGAGATTGATGATTCAGAATTTAACTCAATGTTTAATCACTTTAAAAAATATATAAAAGAATATGTGGGAACTACTACAGGAGATGTTGATAGACAAATTAACACCAAATCAGCTATTGCTTCTTTATGCAGTTGATAATAGTACTAGTATTGAAACAATTAATCCTCATCTAGAAATAAGAGGATTGGTTGAACAAAAATATGTGAACTATGAAAAGGGTAAGTCTGTTGACATCACCAAAAAAGGTAGAGACATCATAATAAAATATGATGCATACTTTACTAAAGCTAAAAAGAAAACTAATATCCATTTAATGGGTAAAGAATATGTAGATAAGGTTGAGGAGTATAGAGAACTATTTCCTGCAGGTAAGTTACCACATGGTAAACCAGCCAGAGTTAATGTAAAGACATTAATAAATAATTTTAGATGGTTCTTTGAGAACTATGACTATACGTGGGATGAAGTTATTGATGCTACAAGAAGATATGTTAATGAGTATGCACAGAAAGATTATCTTTATATGCAGACTAGTCAGTACTTCATATCTAAAGCAGATCAAAGTAAAGTTAAACAATCACAACTTGCAGACTATTGTGATATGATCAGGGATGGAGTAGAAGAGGAAGATAATAATCATTTTAGTGAAAACGTTGTATGAGTAATAAAAAAATGTGGAATGGTCAGCATATGGCCTTTCAAGAAGCACTTAGATACATGCTTGATAGACAATCAGGCAAGGAGAAATCCATATATACACCATGGCCTAAGTTTAATGATGCTATAACAGACGGATTAGAGTGGAATACACTCACAGTTATTGGTGGAAGACCTGGTTCAGGTAAGACATTAATAAAAGATCAGATCATTAGAGAATCATTTGTGCTTAATCCAGAAGATGAATTCAGAGTATTAGAGTTTCAGTTTGAAATGGTTGGTAGAACCTCAGCAATTAGAGAGTTCTCATCACTTACAGGTCAAACATATAAGCAATTGTGTAGTGCAGGTAGTACATTAGATGCTGAAACATTTAACAGATGTCATCTATATGCTAAAGATAGAGTTAAGTTTCCTGTAGATATAATATCAGTACCTATGACTGTTAACCAAATGCGTGAACAGATTGATATGTATATGAATGAACACAAAGGACAGAAGACTATAATAACTTTAGATCATACTATACTAGTTAAGAGAGCTCCCTATCAGAATAATAGATTAGATATGTTATTTGAGTTAGGTGAATTCTTTACACAAGTTAAGCGTGAGTATCCGTGTTTATTTATAGCACTGTCTCAACTTAACAGAAACATTGATAACCCAGATAGGGCTGTTGATGGTAAGTATGGTAACTATATTCTTGAGTCAGACATATTTGGATCTGATGCAATGTTGCAGCATGCTGATACTTTAATAGGTATTAACCGTCCTGCCAAGCAAAAGATAAAATACTATGGCCCTGATAGATATGTTATTGATGATGACAAAACATTAGTATTACATTTCCTTAAAGCTAGGAATGGTGATGCACGTATGTCATTCTTCAGAGCAGCATTTGAAAGAATGGAAATCTTAGAGATGGATACACCACCTCAAGCTCCACGTAGACAAGTATAAATAAAAATTAATTAAATGACACCAGCTGAAAGAAAGAAAAAAGTATTGGAGTTGTACAAAGAACATAAGCCTTACTTTGACAGTAAGAAAATACAACATCCATTATACATTCCTAAGATGGCATACAGGCCACCTGGTAAGGATGAAAAACATGTATCATTTTTTCCTAGTGAATTACAAAAAGGAGAAGACATATACACAGAGTTTGTAAGCATTGAATATGATTCAGAAGATCCAAAGAGAACGTTATACTTTCTAAAGCATAACCCTCATTGGGCTGAAGAGTATGAATTAGTTACATCAAAGTCAGGACATGAGAGACATATCATTCCTGTTGGTGAATTAAAAGTAATCAATGATATAAACACTAGATCTAATAAGGAAGAAACATTAGAACAAGCAGTGACTAACTTAACTACAAGGGATATTAATATAAAAAATCCTGAGTCAGAGAGAGACATTGTTGATGTATTAAAAGGAATAGAGAAAGCACTATTAAGTATTAATCAAAAATTAAGTAAATAAATGGCACAAAGCGTATTAATTATTGCAGATTCAGGTACAGGAAAGTCAACCTCAATCAGAAAATTAGATCCAAAAGAGACTTTCATTATTAACATTGCTAATAAACCACTACCGTTCAAAGGTTGGAAAGGAAATTACAAAAACATTTCTAAAGATAATCCAAAAGGTAATATGACTTCAGCATCTTCAGCGGCTGGTATTATAAAAGCAATGAACCATGTCAATGATAAAATGCCACATATCAAAACATTAGTTGTTGATGACTGGCAATATATGTCCAGCTTTGAATACTTTGACAGAGCAAGTGAGAAAGGTTATGATAAGTTCACTCAGATTGCAGCCAACCTAGCACAAGTTGCTAAGATGCCTAAAGATATGAGAGATGATCTAACTATATTCTTCTTAACTCATTCAGAAGATTCAACAGATGTTAATGGACACAGAAAAGTTAAGGCTAAAACAATTGGTAAAATGATTGACAACACCTTAACGTTAGAAGGTTTATTCTCTATAGTTCTATTTGGCCGTGTTAAAAAAGATGAAGATGGTTTAGAATATGGATTTGATACCGTAAATAATGGGGAGAATACATGCAAGTCTCCAATGGGAATGTTTAAAGATTCCTTTATAGATAATGATCTACAGTTAGTTAAAGACTGTATAGCAGAGTATGAAAAATAATTATTAATTTAAAAAATCAAAAAAATGTTAAACACTAAAGACATGCAAGTAGGTGCCGGTAAGGTTAGACCTTTAATGGGACCAGGAAATAACGTAGTAAGAATTAACTCAATTACATTTGAGCAAACTCCTTATGACTCTGAAGCATACAATGTAATGCTACATGTAGAAACTAAGCCAGTTGGCGGAGACTTTGAAGGATTCTTTAAAGATAAAGACAATGAGGCTGCAGGTAGATATGAAGGACAAATTGGTAGAGTTAGAATGACTCCTTATCCATATAAGTCTACAACTTTACCTAGTGGTAGAGAGATTGATAGAGATCAAGAAGTTCTTAAGTCTATGATTTTCTTAAGTGAAGTTATGAATAAAAGAGATCAGTTAGATGCAGTAGAAGCACAAACAATTGAGGACTTTATTTCTGAAGCTAGTAAATTATTCTCAGGTACATTCTTTAATGTATGTTTAGGATCTAGAGAATGGGAGAACAAAGAAGGTTATATAAACAATGATTTATATTTACCTAAGTTATCTAAAGATGGTATTCCTGCTGAGTCAGCTGATACTGATATTAGTAACAGCAGATTAATTTCTTTTGATGAGAAAGTTCATGTACGTAAAGTAGTTAAGAAAGACGGAGGATCTACTCCATCATCTAATGCTAACTTTGAGCCAGCTATGAATGGTTCTGCAGGATCTGACTTTGATCTATAATAATTAATATAAACATGAAGGGAGAAGAGGAGCTGCACAAGCCTAGGTACTCTCTCCCTTCCTCTGTTTATTTAATATTAATACTATGTTTACTACAAAAGGATTTGCTGATAATAAAAATGATGTAAATAGTGCATGGGTATTTGAATACTATCTTACTTTACCTGAAAGGTTAGCCGGTCAGGATTTAAAGATTAAGTCTGTGTTTAATCCTAGTGAACGTACTCCTAGTATGTGTATCTATTTATGTCCATATAAAAATGAATATAAGTTTAAAGATTTTTCTACTGGTAAACAAGGAAGCAAGGTTGACTTAGTACAAGAATTATTTGATCTGAATTATTCCAAGGCCCTGTTTAGAATAGTTGAAGACTATAACAGATGGGTAATGGATGGTGGTGTGTTTGACTCAGAAGAGTTTGTACCTGCACCAAAGTTTAAATTAGATGCAACAATAACAAGAGACTGGAACAATCAAGATGCGGAGTTTTGGTTACAGTTTAATATAGGTGCTTCTATGCTAGCTAAGTATTTAGTTTTACCTTTAGATTATTTTACTATGGTAAAAGATTCTGAGTCAGGTATTGAAAAAATTAAAATACAAAAGCCAGGGATCTATGGATACTTTGATACTGCAGGTAAATGCTATAAGATATATCAGCCGCACAGTAAGAAGAATAAGTTTACTAAAGTTCTTGAACATCTTCAAGGACTTGATCAGTTAACAAATGAAAAGGATTATCTCATAATAACATCTTCACTAAAGGATGGCATGTGTATTAGTTCTTTTGGTTTTAACTTAGAGTTCATTGCTCCTCATAGTGAGAACACAATCATTAAACCGCATATAATTCATAATCTTAAACAGAGTTATAAAAAAATATTATCTTTGTTTGATAATGATGAAGCGGGTCACACTGCAATGGAGACATACAAACGTGTATATGATATAGATGGTATATATATTAAATCTGAAAAGGATATATCAGATGCAGTTAAAAAGTATGGAGCCCAAGCAGTTAAGCCTAAATTGTTTAACCTAATAAAATCAAGTATATGAAATGGTGGATACCCGGTAATGTACCAAGCTCAAAAAATAGTAGGAGGTGGACAGGAAAATATTTTATAGCAAGTAAAACTGTTATGAAATATAGAATGGATACTAAGGCAGATTATATAAGAATTGCACCACAATTTAAATATGAGACTGCTAAATATGAACTCCCTCTTACTATAACATTTAAGTTTGTTAGGGGAACCCGTCATAAATTTGATTACATTAACCCTTGTCAAACAGTACAGGATGACATGGTTAAACATGATTGGATTGAAGATGATAATATGAATTTTATTATACCAAAGTTTGAACCATATGAATATGATAAAGAACGTCCAGGTGTATGGATTGAAATAGAAGAACAATTAAATAAATTAAAAGATGAATGATAATATAGTAGTAATATGGCCGAGCTAGATGTAAAAATATATGATAAGCTTATAGAAATGATGAGATCCTCCAACCCGGAGGATTTTTTTATAGGCTTAGAATTATATAAGAACCACAAAAGGACACACGTCCTGGATTTATTAATGATTAAATCTTTTGCTGGAAATAAAAGAATAAATTTTATGAAAGGTATTGAGTTTGATGAAACCAAACATAACTGGAGGTTAAGGCTAGATCAATTAGATGAATTAATAAATACTAAAAATGAACGTTTAATATTTGAAAGATTAGAAGATGAATACAACAGCTATTAACATACAAAAGATAGTAGATAAAGTATCTAAAGCTTGTAAGTCTTTAATGTTTAAGGAACCATTTTATGGTTTGTTTCTCGTTGGGATGAACAAGAAGTATAGAAATGATTTACCTACTGCAGGTGTAAGTAAGAATGGAATGGGAGTGCAGCTAGCAATTAATCCAGAATTCTTTGATGGTCTATCTGAAAAGCAACAAATTGGTTTACTAAAGCATGAGATATTGCATGTTTCTTTTGGACACTTAATCTTAAGAGATAAGTTTGAAGACATGAGATTGTTTAATGTAGCAGCAGACATAGAGATTAATCAGTATATAGATTCTGATTATTTACCAGAAGGTGGTTTAACATTGGATACATTTCCTGAACTAAAACTTCCTGAGAGAGCAGGTACTAAAGTATATTATGATATACTACAGCAAGCACAGCAAGATGGTACATGTCCTACATTAGATAACTTAATGCAACAAATGGATGGAGCCAGCCCTTATTGTCATCCTACATGGGATGAGTTTGATGAGTTGTCTGAAGCTGATAAGAAGTTAGTTCAAAAACAAATTGAACATCAGTTAAAAGAAACTGCAGATCAAACAGTAAAAAGATCTGGTACAATACCAGGGGAATTAGCAGAATTAATAAGAAGGTTACATGAAGTTGAACCTCCTGCATTTCCTTGGAAGCAATACTTAAGAAGGTTTGTTGGTAATTCTAGTATTATATATACTAAAAAACTAAGACGTAAGTATAATAAAAGATACAGCGGCAACCCTGGCTTAAAGATTAAATACAAAAATCATATCTGTGTTGGTGTTGACACAAGTGGATCTGTATCTAATGATGAACTTAAAGAGTTCATGAATGAGCTCACACACATGCACAAAACGGGTCACAAAATTACAGTAGTACAATGTGACACTCAAATAAATTCCATAGAGGAATTCAATCCAAAGAAGGATTGGGAAATTAAAGGTAGAGGAGGCACAGACTTCCAACCTGTAATAAATCATTATAATGAAAAGGGGTATTATACTGCCCTTATATATTTAACAGATGGTGAAGCATATACTCCAGAAGACTGTCCAAAGAATGCTCTTTGGGTACATAGTTCTCGTTGTAATATAAATGAAGACTTACCAGGACTTAAAATACAAATTAATAAATAAAAGAAATTATGGCACAAGTAAATTTAAACATTGATGAATTAAAAGGATTTGTAAATCACGTAGTAGAGAATAACAGATTCTTACAGAAGCAAGGTAAAAAACCAGTAGCAATTGAAGTTGTTGGTGAGTCCGGTATTGGTAAGACAACATCTATCATGGACATGGCTAAAGAACATGATCTAGATTTTGTTAAGTTAAACTTAGCACAGATAGAAGAGTTGGGTGACTTAGTAGGATTCCCTGTTAGACAATTCCAGATGTATAAAGAAAAGCAAGTACCTGTTAAAGGTGATGATGTAAATTATGGTAGAACCGGTGCTGCAGCAGATGATCTACTTAAGCTAGCAAACAAAACTACTACTAAGAAAGTTGGTCAGTGGGTTGATG
>CEVB01022157.1_pt1 | contig 16475 bp, 27 predicted proteins | sample 531381 | NCBI WGS metagenome assembly CEVB01 (sample SAMEA2622763, study PRJEB7988) | marine metagenome | biome: marine biome (ENVO:00000447); feature: surface water layer (ENVO:00002042); material: "saline water (ENVO:00002010), including plankton (ENVO:xxxxxxxx)" | depth 5 m | reverse complement strand
CATCATAAGTGCCCACACAGATGATTGATTGCGAATTGTTAAAGAGCGTTGCACCAGAGCTCTGCTCGATGGTGCGAGGCTTTCGCCTCAGTCAGACGTTGTTTGCTTTCGCTCGCTGCCGTCTGTGTGGTGCGCATTATAGAGATCGTCGCAAAGTGATCAAGATCTTTTTTACAGAAAGATGATCGACCGCGCACTTTTTAACCAAACTAGACAAAATGCGCTGTAATGGTTTATTTATTAGGCGATTACACGGTAATTAGTTAATGATCTTGTTCAAATAGGAAAGATCTGGCTGTCTGCTTTTCGCTCTGGTGAGCTCATATTGATAGAGAATATTGCCAAGCTCATTTAAGAACGGCAAACCTATCTGTTCTGTTTCATACTTATCGTCATTCAGAATGTCATTCTGGTTGGTATAAATTACCGCAGATAAGAAAAATTCAACGCCATTTTCCAAATCGACTATGTATGCACTATCGATAAGATGGCCATAGGCCCAACCTGTTTTATTAAAGATACGGATATGTGCAGGCAAGGACTGCGCATTGCCGCCAAACATAAAAAACTTCGAATAATTGTCCGGATACGCTTCTTTACTGTAATGCGGAAAGTCGCTTTCACCCGGCAACATAGACATATAACGTAGAACGAATGCCCGCTGCTCTTCCGTTATCTGAAACTGCTCGGTGCCGATGAAAAGCTGAGGAAACACTATACGTTTTACTATACCGTCCAGATCCTGCAGGCTTAAACAGTTCTTATTACTAAAGTCCATTGGACTCTGAATGAGAACCCCCTCAGACATATAACCAATACCAAGTTTTGGATTATCAATGTTCACGTATTGGGACTGTGAGGTGCGGGCAGGTAACGCAAGCGCAACACTTCCGTCTGACCGCAAGAATCGAATAGGGTTATACTGACGATTCTGCTCTGCACTTAAAGGTATACTCAGACGATGATTGATTAGCGTATGGTTCAATCCGAGCTGACGCAATCTGTCATTCAGCCTGTCCTGACCGAGTAATTCATACAACCTGTTGCTGGCGTCATTGTCACTCACCAGCAGTATTTTCTTTATATAATGAGCAATACTTGGTAAACCGGATGCAGAGCTGCTATCAGTGTGTGCTTCTGATTGGCCCTCAAATGCGGCGTCAGTCAGCATTGGTGAGAACATGGTAATCGCCGTTTGCTGTGGCTCATTAACCCACTCCAGAGCAAGCAAGGATATTGGTAACTTTACAGTGCTCGCCGGATAGAAATAACGCTCAGGGTCCAGGCCCAGGGTGTAGTAACTCAAAGACGGATTATTCTGCTGGTCCCTGTCTACTTGCGTATAGATAATCTGAAGCTTGAAACGGTCTGGTTCTCCAACCACAGCCGCCAGATTCGGGTAATTCGTAGCAGCCTTTTCGACGTCGACAAGTTCGCGCAGCGCACCACATTTAGATGGCTGGGTAAGACTTGCACAGTGGCTTTCTTCAGCGTTGATGTTAACCGCCAGCAACAAGACTACATATGAGAAAATTCGCATCGAGATAACTGCCTTAAACAAAACGAAATTAAATCATAAAGGCACTGCGAAGGAAAAACAAACAGGCATAAAAAAACCGGGCATCAGCCCGGTTTTTTATTTGGTTATAGCTTATTCAGCTGCAGTTTCTTCAACTGGCAGTGCATCCACTTCTGGACGATCGACTAATTCGATATAAGCCATAGGTGCGTTATCGCCGGCACGGAAGCCACACTTCAGAATACGAGTGTAACCACCTGGACGCGCATTGTAACGCGGGCCCAGCACGTTGAATAACAGACCAACTACTTCTTTATCACGAGTACGGGCGAAAGCCAGACGGCGGTTTGCAACGCTGTCGTTCTTAGCCAGTGTGATCAATGGTTCAATCACACGACGTAACTCTTTAGCTTTAGGCAAAGTCGTTTTGATGATTTCGTGCTTCACCAACGAGCTTGCCATGTTGCGGAACATTGCCGTACGGTGGCTGCTGTTCCTGTTTAATTGACGACCACTCTTGCGATGGCGCATGATCTATTCCTTCTCACTAAACCAGAAACTGGTATCTGATTAGTCTTTATTTACCAGACTCGCTGGCGGCCAGTTCTCCAGGCGCATGCCCAGTGATAAACCGCGTGATGCCAGCACGTCTTTGATTTCGGTAAGCGACTTTTTACCCAGGTTAGGGGTTTTAAGTAACTCAACCTCGGTACGCTGAACCAGATCACCAATGTACTGAATCTGCTCTGCCTTCAAGCAGTTAGCAGAACGAACTGTTAATTCCAAATCATCGACCGGACGTAACAGAATCGGATCAAACTCCGGCTTCTCTTCGCGTTTTTCCGGTTCGCTCTTATCGCGCAGTTCTACGAAGAACTCTAGCTGTTCAGCCAGAATTGTCGCTGCGCGGCGAATGGCTTCCTCTGGCTCAACAGTGCCGTTGGTCTCCATATCGATGATCAGTTTGTCCAGGTCAGTGCGCTGTTCAACACGTGCCGCTTCAACCGAGTAAGCAATACGCTCAACCGGGCTGAAAGACGCGTCCAGTAACAGACGACCAATAGGACGCTCGTCATCATCTGAGGACAAACGCGCTGATGCAGGCACATAACCACGACCACGTTGCACTTTCAGGCGCATACTGAATTCAGTTTCGCCGGTCAGGTTGCAGATCACATGGTCAGGGTTGACGATAACTACACCGTCGCCATGCTGGATATCTCCAGCAGTTACAGGGCCGGCACCTTTTTTCGTCAAAGTCAGCGTGACTTCATCTTTGTCTTCCAGGCGAACGGCTAGGCCTTTCAGGTTCAGAAGGATATCAATAATATCTTCCTGCACACCCTCTTTGGCGCTGTACTCATGGAGAACGCCATCAATTTCAACTTCAGTCACAGCACAACCAGGCATAGACGAAAGCAGAATACGACGTAACGCGTTGCCCAAGGTATGCCCGAAACCGCGCTCAAGTGGTTCCAAAGTAACTTTGGCACGAGTTGGGTTGATTTTTTCGATACCAACTAATCTCGGCTTAAGGAATTCGGTGACAGAACCCTGCATTGTATCCTCTCTTAACAATTAGCCTTACTTAGAGTAAAGCTCGACGATTAACTGTTCGTTGATGTCCGCAGACAGGTCTGAACGCTCTGGCAGACGTTTGAAAACGCCTTCAAGCTTCGTATTGTCTACTTCGATCCAAGTTGGCTTCTCACGTTGTGCAGCAACTTCAAGCGCAGCACCGATACGGGCTTGCTTTTTAGCCTTCTCACGAACAGAGATCACTTGTTCAGGTAATACAGTATGTGACGGAACGTTAACCACGCGACCATTTAACATGATTGCTTTGTGGCTCACCAGCTGACGCGCTTCTGCACGAGTGCTGGCCAGGCCCATACGGTATACTACGTTGTCTAAACGTGACTCTAACAACTGCAGCAGGTTTTCACCGGTATTACCTTTCAAACGAGCAGCTTCCTTGTAATAGTTACGGAACTGCTTCTCTAATACGCCATAAATACGACGTACTTTTTGTTTCTCGCGTAACTGTAAACCGTAGTCTGATAAGCGACCACGACGTGCGCCGTGCTGACCAGGTGCTGTGGTTAAGTTACACTTTGAATCGATTGCTCTTACGCCGCTTTTCAGGAACAGGTCTGTACCTTCGCGACGACTCAGTTTGAGCTTAGGACCCAAATATCTTGCCATCTTCTTTCTCCAATAATCCGTGAAGCGCTGTAATTACACGCGACGTTTTTTAGGTGGACGGCATCCGTTGTGTGGGATTGGCGTCACGTCGGTGATATTTGTGATCTTGTAACCAGCGGCGTTCAGAGCACGAATCGCTGATTCGCGGCCTGGGCCTGGGCCATTCACAAACACTTCAAGGTTTTTAACACCATATTCCAGCGCGGCAGTACCTGCGCGCTCTGCAGCTACCTGAGCAGCGAACGGAGTAGATTTACGTGAACCACGGAAACCTGAACCGCCGGCAGTCGCCCAGCACAGCGCATTACCCTGACGATCAGTAATCGTCACGATGGTGTTGTTGAAAGAAGCATGGATATGAGCCATACCGTCAGAAACTTGCTTTTTTACCCGTTTACGAGTACGAACTGGTGCTTTAGCCATGTCGAATCACCTTATTTCTTAATCGCTTTACGTGGGCCCTTGCGGGTACGCGCATTAGTTTTAGTGCGCTGACCACGAACTGGCAGACTACGACGGTGGCGCAGGCCACGGTAGCAACCTAAGTCCATTAAACGCTTAATGTTTAATGTGATTTCACGGCGCAAGTCACCTTCAACGGTGTACTTAGCAACTTCGTCACGAAGTGTATCTAACTGTGCATCAGATAAAGACGCAATTTTAGTACTTTCTTCGATACCCACAGCAGCTAAAATCGATTTAGCGCGGGTTTTACCGATACCATAAACATAGGTCAAAGAGATGACCGCATGCTTATTATCGGGGATGTTAATGCCAGCGATACGGGCCACTAACGTTCTCCTTTAATAGAGTTTAAAGATGCCAATTTGAAAAGCCCGTAAGGATACTCAAATGGCGCTTACATTGCAAACGATAAAGGGGCTAAACCCAAAAGTTCAGCCCGCAGTATCAGTTTTATTCTGCTATTAGCCTTGGCGCTGTTTATGCTTCGGCTCACTGCAAATTACGCGAACTACGTTATTACGCTTGATCACTTTGCAGTTACGGCAGATCTTCTTAACGGAAGCTCGTACTTTCATAACTTAACTCCGCAAACTATCTTAACGGCTGTAGCCTTTAAGATTTGCCTTTTTAAGCACAGAATCATACTGATGCGACATCAGATGGGTCTGTACCTGTGCCATAAAGTCCATGATAACGACAACGATGATCAGCAGTGATGTACCGCCGAAGTAGAACTGAACGTCCCACGCTACCATCATGAACTCAGGAACCAAACAGATAAAGGTAATGTACAGCGCGCCCGCTAAGGTTAACCGCGTCATCACTTTATCAATGTATTTTGATGTCTGCTCACCAGGTCTAATACCAGGGATAAAGGCACCAGATTTCTTCAGGTTATCTGCTGTATCGCGCGGATTGAATACCAACGCGGTATAGAAGAAGCAGAAGAAAATAATGGCCGCGGAGTATAACATCATATACAACGGTTGTCCCGGAGATAATGTTAAGGCTAATTCCTGTAGGAAATTAGCTACTACGCCTTCACCTGAGCCAAACCAACTGGCTATCGTTCCAGGGAACAGAATAATGCTAGATGCAAAGATCGGTGGAATTACACCGGCCATATTCACCTTTAACGGTAAATGGCTGCTTTGCGCGGCAAACACCTGACGGCCTTGCTGACGCTTAGCGTAATTAACCACGATACGACGCTGGCCGCGTTCAAAGAACACCACAAACCAGGTAATCGCAACTACGATAACACCAATCGCAACTAACAGTAAAAAGTGCAAATCGCCTTGACGTGCCTGCTCTATCGTCTGACCAATGGCAGACGGGAAGCCGGCAACAATACCGGTAAAGATCAGCAACGAAATACCATTACCGATGCCGCGCTCTGTAATTTGCTCACCTAACCACATTAAGAACATGGTACCGGTAACCAAGCTGATTACCGCAGTGAAGTAAAATGCAAAGCCCGGGTTAATCACTAACCCCTGCATCATATTGGGCAGGCCGGTAGCAATACCAATGGCCTGTAACGTTGCTAAACCTAAAGTACCGTAGCGCGTCATCTGGTTAATTTTGCGCTTTCCAGCTTCACCTTCTTTTTTCAGTTCTGCCATGGCAGGGTGAACTACCGTTAACAGCTGAACAATAATAGAGGCAGAGATGTAGGGCATAATACCCAACGCAAACACCGAAGCACGCTCAAGTGCGCCACCGCTGAACATGTTAAACATTTCAACGATGGTGCCCTTTTGTTGCTCGAATAACTGAGCCAGCACGGCGGCGTCAATTCCAGGAATTGGCACAAAGGAGCCTAACCGAAAAACGATTATGGCCAAAAGTACAAATAACAGACGGGCTTTCAGCTCGCTGAAACCGCCTTTTGCACCTCTTGAGTCCGAACCTGGTTTAGCCATCGCGTACTATCCTTATTATTCTTCGACTTTACCGCCAGCGGCTTCGATTGCTGCACGTGCACCTTTAGTTACGCCTAAACCTTTTACGGTTACCGGACGAGAGATCTCGCCAGACAGCACAACTTTAGCGAACTTAACAGTACGAGCGATGATGTTAGCTTCCATCAGGCTAGCCAGATCAACTACATCACCGTTTACCGCAGCCAGTTCGTGCAGGCGTACTTCTGCAGAAACCAAAGATTTCTGAGAAGTGAAACCGAACTTAGGCAGACGCTGTTTCAGAGGCATTTGACCGCCTTCGAAACCTGGACGAACTGAACCGCCAGAGCGTGATTTTAAACCTTTGTGACCGCGGCCACCGGTTTTACCTAAGCCAGAGCCGATACCACGACCAAGGCGACGCTTTTCTTTCTTGGCACCAGGTGCCGGAGCAATAGTATTTAATAACATCAATTACTCCTCCACTTTAACCATGTAATACACAGCGTTGATCATACCGCGAACTGAAGGTGTATCTTCAACTTCAACAGTGTGACCGATGCGGCGTAAACCTAACCCTGTCAACGAAGCCTTGTGCTTCGGCAAACGACCGATGCTTGACTTCGTTTGGGTTACTTTAATTGTCTTCTTCGCCATGGCAGATTACCCCAGAATGTCGTCAACGCGTAAACCGCGTTTAGCAGCTACCTGTGCAGGCGACTTAACAGACGCCAGAGCATTGATAGTTGCGCGAACTACGTTGATTGGGTTAGTTGAGCCGTAACACTTAGACAGAATGTTCTGTACACCAGCAACTTCCAGTACGGCGCGCATTGCACCACCGGCGATCAAACCAGTACCTTCAGCAGCAGGCTGCATATAAACATTTGAACCTGAATGCACACCACGAGTTGGGTGGTGCAGCGTGTTACCATTTAACTCAACCTGAGTCATGTTGCGACGTGCTTTTTCCATTGCCTTTTGAATAGCAGCTGGAACTTCACGTGCTTTACCATAACCAAAACCAACGCGACCATTACCGTCACCAACTACGGTCAAAGCGGTGAAGGAGAAAATCCGACCACCTTTAACAACTTTTGACACGCGGTTTACTGCAACAAGCTTCTCTTGTAAATCAGATTGTTGTTTAGCTTCTTCGTTAGCCATGAGCTACTCCTAGAACTGAAGACCGGCTTCACGCGCCGCGTCAGCCAGAGCTTGTACGCGACCATGATACTGGAAGCCACTGCGGTCAAAAGCACAAGCAGTAACGCCTTTGGCTACTGCGCGTTCGGCAATCGCTTTACCTACAGCCTTAGCAGCGTCTACGTTACCAGTGTACTTCAGTGAGTCTTTGATTGAAGCTTCTACAGTAGAAGCTGCAGCAATCACTTCAGCATTTGGTGCGATAAGCTGGGCGTAGATGTGACGTGGTGTACGGTGTACAACCAGGCGATTCGCACCTTGTTCGATAATGTTTCTGCGAGTGCGTTTGGCACGGCGCAGACGAGCAAGTTTCTTATCCATCGTCCTACCCTACTTTTTCTTCGCTTCTTTACGACGCACGTTTTCATTTGCATAGCGCACACCTTTGCCTTTGTAAGGCTCTGGTTTACGGTATGCCCGGATGTTAGCGGCAACCTGACCAACTAATTGCTTGTCAGCACCTTTTACCACGACTTCAGTCTGGCTTGGTGTTTCAATAGTGATACCGTTAGGTACCTGGAACACCACTGGGTGAGAAAAGCCCAGGCTCAGGTTCAACACTTTACCTTCTGCTTTCGCACGGTAACCAACACCAACCAGTTCCAGCTTCTGTGTGAAGCCTTCAGTTACACCGGTAACCAGGTTATTGATTAACGCACGGGCAGTACCCGCTTGCGCGTTAGCGCCGTCGAAGCCGTCACGTGGGTTGGTACGTAAAACGTTACCATCAACCACAACTTCAACTGCCGGGTTAACATCTAGTGCTAACTCGCCGTTTTTGCCCTTGAATGACACTACCTGACCTTTTTGCGTAACAGTAACGCCGGCTGGAATAGTGACTGGGGCCTTAGCAACACGAGACATAGATTACTACCTCCGTTACGCTACGTAGCCGATGATTTCGCCACCGATACCAACCTTGCGCGCTGCGCGGTCAGTCATTAGTCCTTTAGATGTTGACACGATGGCCACACCTAAACCGCCCATTACCTTAGGTAATTCGCCGTGCTTCTTATAGATGCGCAGACCTGGACGACTAACACGATCGATAGTTTCAATTACAGATTTGCCCTGGAAGTACTTTAAAGTAACTTCCAGCTCTGGCTTAGTGTCACCAGAAACCGCGAAATCAGCGATGTAACCTTCGTCTTTTAATACTTTCGCAATAGATACCTTCAGTTTTGAAGATGGCATCTTAACCGCAACTTTATTGGCTGACTGGCCGTTGCGAATGCGAGTAAACATATCCGCTACTGGATCTTGCAAACTCATAGCTCGTTACTCCCGTGATTCTTACCAGCTAGCCTTACGAAGGCCAGGAATTTCACCGCGCATCGCCGCTTCACGGACCTTGATCCGGCTCATGCCGAACTTACGCAGGTAACCGTGTGGACGACCTGTTACACGACAACGATTACGTTGACGCGAAGGGCTTGAATCACGCGGCAACGTCTGCAACTTCAGAACCGCTGCCCAACGGTCTTCGTCAGAAGTCGCTGGATTAGCAATGGTATCTTTCAGTTCATGACGCTTTGCAGCGAATTTGGCTACCAGTTGTGCACGCTTTGCTTCACGTGCTTTCATTGATTGTTTTGCCATGACCCTACACCTTATTTCTTGAATGGGAAGTTAAACGCGGCAAGTAAAGCACGTCCTTCGTCATCGGTACGCGCGGTAGTCGTAATAGTGATATCTAAACCACGTACTGCGTCTACTTTGTCATAGTCGATTTCTGGGAAAATGATTTGCTCACGTACACCCATGCTGTAGTTACCACGGCCGTCGAACGACTTCGGGTTTACACCACGGAAGTCACGGATACGCGGGATAGCAATAGAGACTAAACGCTCTAAGAATTCCCACATACGCTCGCCGCGCAAGGTCACTTTAGCGCCAATAGGGTAGCCTTCACGGATTTTGAAACCAGCTACTGATTTACGAGCCTTAGTTACCAGAGGTTTCTGGCCGGCAATAGCAGTTAAATCTGCTACAGCGTTTTCAAGGATCTTTTTATCAGCTACCGCTTCACCCACACCCATGTTGAGTGTGATTTTAACAATCCGAGGGACTTGCATGACGCTGGTGTAGCCGAACTGCTTAAACAGCTCTGGGACTACGGTGTCTTTATAAATTTCATGCAGTTTCGCCATCGTATTACTCCAATAGCAATTAAATTACTTCGTTATTCGACTTGAAGAAACGGACTTTTTTGCCGTCTTCAAGGCGGAAACCTACGCGATCTGCTTTACCCGTTTTAGAGTTGAAAATCGCTACGTTTGAAACATGAATTGAGGCTTCTTTCTCAACGATACCGCCTGGCTGGTTCAGAGCCGGTACAGGCTTCTGATGCTTTTTAACCAGGTTAACGCCAGAAACATAAACACGACCTTCAGAAACTAAAACTTTAGTAACTTTGCCGCGCTTACCCTTGTCCTTACCAGTAAGAACAATAACCTCGTCATCACGACGGATTTTACTAGCCATGGTGACTCCTTACAGTACTTCTGGTGCCAGAGACACGATCTTCATAAACTTATCGCCACGAAGTTCACGTGTAACAGGCCCGAAAATACGAGTGCCGATCGGTTCCAGCTTGCTGTTTAACAACACTGCTGCATTGCGATCAAAACGGATCAAAGAACCGTCCTGACGGCGTACGCCTTTTGCTGTACGCACCACCACTGCATTTAGTACATCACCTTTTTTAACCTTACCGCGAGGAATTGCTTCCTTAACAGTAACTTTGATGACGTCACCAATTGCAGCATAACGGCGATGCGAACCACCTAAGACCTTAATACACATTACGCTGCGCGCGCCGCTGTTGTCTGCGACTTCCAGCATAGATTGCATCTGGATCATCTTAGTGCTCCGCTATTCTACTAAATAACCCTCACGGGTTACGCTGCTTAAATATAAAACTACCCCCTGACAAGAGGGCGCGTGATTATAACAGCACTCTTGGCAAAAAGGTAGCTCAAAATAAAAGCGGCTCCAGAAGGAGCCGCTTTTTCACATCTTAACGAATTAAGATGCTGATTCGACTACAGCAACCAGAGTCCAAGACTTAGTCTTAGACAGCGGACGGCATTCACGGATAGTGACTACGTCGCCTTCTTTACACTGATTGGTTTCGTCATGTACGTGCAGCTTGGTAGTACGCTTAATGAACTTCCCATAGATTGGGTGTTTCACTGAACGCTCGATCGCAACAGTAATAGACTTGTCCATTTTGTTGCTGATCACTTTACCTTGCAGTGTACGAGTATTAGTTTCACTCATTACGCACCTGCCTTCTCGGTTAAGATGGTCTTAACGCGCGCGATATCACGACGCACCTGCTTAAATAAATGCGTTTGAGCTAACTGACCAGTAGCTAATTGCATGCGCAGGTTGAACTGCTCACGTAATAAGCCCAGTAATTCAGCGTTTAACTCTTCAACACTTTTCGCTTTTAATTCGCTGGCTTTCATCACATTACCGTCCGCGTTACAAAGGTTGTCTTAAATGGAAGTTTAGCAGCTGCCAAGCTGAAAGCATGACGTGCTAATTCTTCAGACACACCGTCCATTTCGTACAGTACTTTGCCAGGTTTAATCTGACATACCCAGTACTCAACAGAACCTTTACCACTACCCATACGTACTTCCAGCGGCTTAGCAGTGATTGGCTTGTCTGGGAACACACGGATCCAGATTTTACCAACACGCTTAACAGCGCGCGTCATAGCACGACGTGCAGATTCGATTTGACGTGAAGTCATTTGACCACGTTCTACAGATTTCAGTGCGTAAGTACCGAAAGATACTTTATCGCCAACCAGGGCTAAACCACGGTTACGACCTTTGTGCACTTTACGAAATTTTGTACGTTTTGGTTGCAACATCGCTCAATACCCCTACTTAGCCTTACGTGCCGGTTTTTTCGGCGCTTTAGGCTGGTTGTTATTGTTGGCGTTGTTGGTGTTGTTGTTCAATGGCAGAGCACCTAAGATCTCGCCTTTGAAAATCCACACTTTAACACCAATGATACCGTAAGTAGTCAGTGCTTCTGAGGTATTGTAATCGATGTCAGCACGCAGAGTATGCAGAGGCACACGGCCTTCGCGGTACCACTCTGAACGAGCGATTTCTGCGCCGCCTAAACGGCCGCTAACTTCAACTTTGATACCTTTAGCACCGATACGCATGGCGTTCTGTACCGCACGCTTCATCGCGCGACGGAACATAACACGACGCTCTAACTGGCTGCTGATTGAGTCAGCAACTAATTTAGCATCCAGCTCAGGCTTACGGATTTCAGAGATGTTAATCTGCGCAGGTACGCCAGCGATGGCAGCTACTTGCTTGCGGATTTTTTCAACATCTTCACCTTTTTTACCGATGATTACGCCTGGACGCGCAGTGTGAATAGTCACACGGATGCTTTTCGCAGGGCGTTCAATATCGATCCGGCTTACTGACGCGGCTTTCAGTTCTTTTGTCAGGTACTGACGAACTTTAAAGTCACCGTTTAAGAAATCCGGGAAGTCTTTCGTATTCGCGAACCAGGTAGAGCTCCATGGCTTAGTGATACCTAGGCGAATACCATTAGGATGTACTTTCTGTCCCATTCTCTTCTCTCCTAGTTATCAGCTACAACCACAGTGATGTGGCTGGTACGCTTGACGATACGGTCAGCACGACCTTTAGCGCGTGGCTTGATACGCTTCATAGACGGACCTTCATCAACGAAGATTGTCTTAACTTTCAGCGTGTCAATATCGGCGCCTTCATTGTGCTCCGCGTTTGCAATGGCTGATAAAAGAACCTTTCTTACTAACTCAGCAGCCTTTTTCGGGCTGTAAGTTAATACGTTCAACGCCTTCTCAACTGACAAACCACGAACCTGGTCAGCAACCAGACGAGTTTTTTGTGCAGAAGAACGGGCAAATTTGTGTTTAGCTAATGCTTGCATCATTTACCCCTTAGCGCTTCTTGGCCTTTTTGTCGGCTGCATGACCACGGTAGGTACGAGTAGGTGCAAATTCACCTAACTTGTGACCAATCATCTCTTCAGAGACGAACACAGGTACATGTTGACGACCATTATGGACAGCGATGGTCAAACCGATCATATCAGGTATGATCATTGAACGACGGCTCCAAGTCTTAATAGGCTTCTTGTCACCGCTTTCCAACGCTTTCTCTACCTTCTTCAGCAAGTGAAGGTCAATAAATGGACCTTTCTTGAGAGAACGTGGCATGGCAATTCCTCACAAATTATTTATCACGACGACGTACGATAAGTTTATCAGTACGCTTGTTTGAACGAGTTTTGTAACCCTTCGTTGGTACGCCCCATGGTGTAACTGGGTGACGACCACCAGAAGTTTTACCTTCACCACCACCGTGTGGGTGATCAACCGGGTTCATTACCACACCACGTACGGTTGGGCGAACGCCGCGCCAGCGCATAGCACCAGCTTTACCGTATTGACGTAGCATATGTTCCGCGTTGCCGATCTCACCGATAGTCGCGCGACAATCTGCTAATACTTTGCGTACTTCACCGCTGCGTAAACGCAGAGTTACGTACTCACCGTCACGAGCCAGGATCTGTACAAATGCGCCAGCAGAACGAGCTAACTGACCACCTTTACCTGGTTTCATTTCGATGTTGTGTACTACCTGACCAACTGGGATGTTGCGCAGTGGCAGAGTGTTACCGGCTTTGATTGGTGATTCCATACCTGAAACCACTGTATCACCCGCCTTCAGGCCTTTTGGAGCCAGAATGTAACGACGCTCGCCGTCCGCGTATAACACCAGTGCGATGTTAGCAGTACGGTTTGGATCGTACTCTAAACGCTCAACTTTGGCTGGAATGCCATCTTTGTTGCGTTTGAAGTCAACTAAACGGTAATGCTGCTTGTGACCACCACCGATATGACGGGTAGTGATACGACCGTTGTTGTTACGACCACCAGTTTTTGAATTTTTCTCTAACAAAGGAGCATAAGGCTTGCCTTTGTACAGGTCTGGGTTAACCACTTTTAATACGTGGCGACGACCTGGTGATGTAGGTTTACACTTAACAAGTGCCATTTCCTAACTCCTCTTCTTACTCAGCGCCGCCAACGAAATCGATTTCGCTGCCTTCTTTAAGAGTCACGTAGGCCTTTTTCCAGTCACTACGCTTGCCAACACGCATACCAGTGCGCTTGGTTTTACCCTTAACGTTAACAGTACGCACACCGACTACTTCTGTTTCGAACAGTTTTTCAACTGCTGCTTTAACATCAGCTTTAGTCGCAGTAGTGGCTACCTTGAAAACGACTGTATTGTGTTTCTCAGCAGACACAGTGCTCTTTTCAGAAACGTGTGGTGCCAGAATAACTTTCAGTAAACGTTCTTCGCGGATCATGCTAACAGCTCCTCAAGTTGCTTAACTGCAGCAGCAGTCATTAACACTTTGTCGAATGCGATTAAGCTGACCGGGTCGATACCGTGTACGTCACGCACGTCTACCTTGTACAGGTTACGTGCAGATAAGAACAGGTTCTCATCCACTTCGTTAGTCACGATTAACACGTCTTTTAAGTCCATCGCTTTTAACTTTGCAGTTAAATCTTTGGTCTTAGGCGTATCAACGGCGAAATTTTCCACCACGATTAAACGCTCTTGACGTACTAATTCAGACAGGATGCTTTGGATCGCACCACGATACATTTTACGGTTTACTTTCTGGCTGTGATCTTGTGGCTTAGCCGCAAATGTCACACCGCCTCCGCGCCAGATTGGGCTACGGATAGTACCAGCACGCGCGCGGCCAGTACCTTTTTGACGCCATGGCTTCTTGCCGCCACCGCGTACTTCAGAACGTGTCAGCTGAGCGCGGGTACCCTGACGGGCGCCGGCAGCATAAGCTACAACGACCTGATGAACCAAAGCTTCATTAAACTCACGTCCAAAGGTAGCTTCGGAAACTTCAAGAACGCCTTGAGCGTCTCGTAATGCTAATTCCATCACTTATCTCCTCAGACGTTAGCTTTTAACAGCTGGTTTAACGATAACGTCGCCACCGATAGCGCCAGGTACTGCACCTTTAACTAACAGCAGGTTACGTTCTGCGTCTACACGAACCACTTCCAGTGACTGCACGGTTACGCGCTCAGCACCTAAGTGACCAGCCATTTTTTTACCCTTGAATACTTTACCTGGTGATTGGTTCTGACCAATTGAACCAGGTGCACGGTGTGATAAAGAGTTACCGTGAGTAGCATCCTGAGTACGGAAATTCCAGCGCTTAACTGCACCAGCAAAACCTTTACCTTTTGATGTACCAACTACATCAACTTTCTTCGTTTCAGCGAAGATTTCTACCGTAATTTCGCTGCCAACAGCAATGTCAGCACCTTCGTTATCTGCCAGGCGGAATTCCCACAGACCACGACCCGCTTCAACGCCAACTTTTGCAAAGTGACCGGCATCTGGCTTGTTCAGGCGGTTTGCCTTAACAGTGCCAGCAGTTACCTGCAGTGCGCTGTAACCGTTTGTTTCTGCAGTTTTAACTGCAGTTACACGGTTTGGTGTCGCTTCGATTACGGTTACTGGAATTGATACGCCATCTTCAGTGAAGATGCGGGTCATTCCCACTTTACGACCGATTAGACCGATAGCCATTTCCTAAACCTCTCTATAAACCTGTCTGATTAGCCCAGGCTGATTTGAACGTCAACACCAGCAGGCAGATCTAAACGCATCAGAGCATCAACAGTTTTTTCTGTTGGCTCAACGATGTCGATTAAACGCTTGTGGGTACGGATTTCGTACTGATCACGCGCATCTTTGTTTACGTGAGGAGAAATCAATACAGTGAAACGTTCCTGGCGAGTAGGAAGTGGGATAGGACCACGAACCTGTGCGCCCGTACGCTTAGCTGTGTCAACGATTTCCATAGTTGACTGATCGATCAAACGGTGATCGAACGCTTTCAGACGGATGCGAATCCTTTGATTACTCATGTATCAAAGCCTCTAAAGAGCAAAAAGAGCAAAAATACACACAAGCACTCCAACCACTATAGTGGGGATGCCCATGCACCTAAGTTACGTTTGCTCCCCAATCGGGAGCACTGTAAGCGTTAATTAATTCAAACGACTAATTAACGAGCCAGTCAGAATAATATCGACTGGCCGCGCATTATACTGAAACCAAGCGATAACGCAAGCATTGGTTATAAAATGCGCTATAAAATGTCATTCAACTCAAACCCGATACCAAGACGTGTGACAGAACGATTGTAATCAATCAGGCTCTCACCATAACCATTAAACAATTCAACGTAGAGCCTTATGTGCTGATTAAACGGCCTTGAATACGACAAGCGCACAGCACCTTTATTATCGCTACGTAAGTTATTACGTAACATCAGACGCCAGGTCGCGTTTTCCTGCTTATAAGCCGCCGACAGTTCGAACCAGCCCATGTACTCAGTGATGTCAGGGTTATCATCGCCTTCTGGGTCTTCGGGAGTATCTTTTCTCTGCTCTTTAAAACGATACCAGGGCTCAAAGTTGATAAACACATTGCCGATAGAGGTAACCCAACTGAATTTCAACCGGTTCCAGCTTCGGGATAATTGTCCGGCTCTACCGTTTGATTGATGAGACAGACTGACACCGATAATACGGCTGGCGGCCTCTTCATAATTTCTATAGTGCGGGATCAACAAAATGAGCTCAGGTTCATAGTTGGTTTCCCGAAACGGCGAGGATATGTCGCTGTTGTAGGCTTGCCAATAAGCTTGCTGGGTAAATGCAAAAAACAGATAACCGTTATCGTCGTATATTTTACTCCACAGTGGCGTCTTCAGACTGAGTTGAAATTTCGCTTCAACGTTATCCGACGGTGCTGTGACATCGTCCCGCTGAATGGTCGGCGCAATACCATCAACATAAGTTACTGGCATCAGATAATTGCTATGATGCGGCAGCAATGTGAAGGGTGCATAGGAGTCCCACTGTTCGGCTTTAAGGCGTTTATCTAAAGCATCAGCGGCATGCATCTCAAACGTGAATAACAGCAACATGCCGAACAGTAGTCTCATCTGAAGTTCCTTTTAAAAATGCTCTGGGGCCATCGTATCCAGTATCGCTGTATCCTGGCTTAACAAGGCGAATAAACCTTTCGCTT
>CEVB01017405.1_pt1 | contig 16496 bp, 5 predicted proteins | sample 531381 | NCBI WGS metagenome assembly CEVB01 (sample SAMEA2622763, study PRJEB7988) | marine metagenome | biome: marine biome (ENVO:00000447); feature: surface water layer (ENVO:00002042); material: "saline water (ENVO:00002010), including plankton (ENVO:xxxxxxxx)" | depth 5 m | reverse complement strand
GCGGTATAAAAGATGTTTTAGCGAATGGCTATATTCCGAATTTTGCTGCTCTTAATTTTAGAGATATAGCCGCTGCTGGCACTTCTCAAGCTCCTAAAGCTCCTAAAGAGAATGTTGAAACAAAAAAGGTAAACGAATCCCTTAAAAATGTAAGCCAAAAAGCTGACGTTGCAAGCAGAGGTTTTGAGAGAATGTTTGCGGCTACAACAGCGCTGTCTCTTATAACTAGTGTTGCAGCGTCAGCCACTCAAGGAATGGGGGAAGAAGCCGCTAGAACAGCTAATAATATAAATGCTTTTACAAGCGGATTATCAATAGCGGCAATTGCAATAACAACTATTCCTGGTCCCGTTGGAATTGCCGTTGGGGCAATAGCTGGACTAGCATCAGCAGCGTTTGCGTTTCAATTTAGTTTAACTGAATCTCAATCAAAAATGAAACAATACGGAGAGGCACTAGACGCTGCCGCCGTGAGCTTACAAGAGCAGGGGAATGATATACAACAAGCTCAACAAGCTCTTTCGAGTTTAACAGATGCGTTATCTGGTGGTGACGCAGAGCAAGTTCAAGCCGCTCAAGCGAAATACTCTAAAGCCTTATCTAAATTACCCACTGAGTTAAGAAATAAATTATTACGAGAGCAAGATTCTACAAAAAGACAACAAATATTAGGAGAAGCCGCTGGAAAAGTTGGTAAAAAAACCGCATCCAATCAAGAAGCTAAGAAAACAAACGAATTATTACAAAAGCAACTTGAGCAAGAAGCTAAAGTAGCGCAGCAAGGAACAATTATTAAAGTTCTTGGTGGGATAGCAGCGTTAGTTGCAGCTATATTATTATTTAATAAGACAAAAAAGCTTGCAGCTTCGGGTAATAGACTAATGGCGGAAATGGGAGGTGTTGGTCGAAAAGGTGGAAGGAGTCAATTTGGAAGAGCGGGCAAAGCTGTGGGAGCCTTAGGTGGGGCAGGAAAACTTGGCAAAAAGATGTCATTCTTTTCTAGAGCGTTAAGATTAGGTGCGCTAGGTCTTAAAGGGCTTGCCGCTGTATTGATAAAATTAGGCGCTGTAGCTGCGATTGCCATGCAAGCAATTAGCTTTCTTGCTAAGGGGGTATCATTTGTTGCGGATAAATTAGGGTTCTCAAAAGTATCTGCTATGGCGAATAAATTAGCGCAAAAATTTAACATATTAGGAACTGTAATTGACACTATTAAAGCTAAAAGAGGCGTAAAAGAAGCGCGAGAAAATTTAAGCTCCGAAAGATACATAGAAGCTGGTAAAGAAGAATTTGGCATTACCGACGAAGGAAGAGCTAGAAGAAAGGAAGATGCAAAAGGTATAGTTGACGCTCTTGGTCGCCAACTTTCAGACGCAGAACAAGAAAAGATAAGAAGGGCTGGGGCAGCAGACTTAAAAGCGGGTGGCACTGAAAATTTACAAAAAGTTTTAGAAGAACTTGGCTTAACTGCTGAACAAGCTGGAAGCTTTGTTCAAGGTGCTGGTAGTCAAGTTTACGGACTAGCCTTAGATGTAAGCAATCTTTCAAAAGAAGCCGCAGCCGCAGCCGCAGAAACCGCTAGACTTCAAACAGCTTTAGATGCTCAAGCCGCCGCAGCAAACGCTGCACAAGCTGCTATAACACAAGCCGCTTCAAGAAATTTAGAATTCATAAAATCAATACAACTTTTTGCAACAAATGTACAAAAAGCAAAAAGAAGACAAAGAGAATTTACAAAAGAATTAACCCTCGCGGGTGTAAAAGGTGGAGCTCAATTAGCAAAACAATTCCAAACATCTTTTCAAAGCACAAAATTAGAAGGTGATATCGCTCAGTTAGAAATAAATCAAAAAGCTGGCGTAAAACAAGAGCAGTTAAGAGTAAAAGGCAGTAAAGAAATATTCGATGCTGTAAGTAAATTTGGCCCCGTTGCAAAAGCTCTAGAGGCTGCTGGTAAAGGGGGACCAAATGATCAAGCCGCGCAAACATTATTCGCAAATTTAGGAAACGCTTTAATTCAAACAAGCGCACAAGGCGGGGGCGCAACAGCGCAAGCTTTACAGGACGTGATCAATCAAGCAACTGGAAAAGGTGGAGCGCTTGAAGGTCAAAAAATTGACATAGCAAATATAGACGGAATACAAAGCTTGCTAACCCAACAACTTGGCGAAATGGCCAAAGCCGAGCAAACTCGACTAGAACAATTGAGAATGCAAGGTTTACAAACAAGACTTGCTCAAGCTCAAAATAAAATCGATCAAGAGTTAAAAGCTGGCGGCGGAATAAAAGCCTTTCTTAATCCAAAACAGCTTGATGAAATGGAAAGCGGGTTTAATAATGCTGTTAAAGGATTCAGGCAAGCTAGTGGTAGAGGAGACTCAGTTAAAACTGGTCAATTCGCTGGACAACTTTTAAGTAATTTGAACGAATTTATTGGCACAGAAATGATGGGCCAAGGTGCAGAAGGGTTAAAAGATTTGGTCCAATCTGGTTTAGAGCAAAGCCTAAGAGGAAGAGCTATGGCTAGAGCAGCGGTGTTAGAGCAAGCTGCAAGTGAAACTGGTAATCAAGATTTAGCGAGAGCAGCGGAAGTATTGAGAAATCAAGACTATGGTAGTATCGCCGCCACACAAGTAGCGGCAGAATTCAAACGTCAAAAAATGCCCGACAACATCGAAAGCTTGCTTGGCCTTCAGCAACAGCTTAATGTGATGCAACAAGAGGACGTGATAGCAAACCAACTAACGGCTCAAAACACGGCACAAATGCTTGAAGAGCTATCAGGCGGCAAATTTGCCGAAGCAGCAGCGAATGTAGTAGCTAATATACCTTTGGGTGACGCCTTGCAGGATACTGAAAAGGGAATCGCGGCGATGACAAGGGCCACGATAGCAATCCCAGCGGCGATAGCAACAGAATTCGCGAATATTCAAAAAGCTACAGAAATAAAAGATTTACAAACGCAGAGAGGCGAAAAAGCTGTTGAGCTTGACCAATTAATAAAAAAAGCACAAGAAGACGGACAAATAACTCTTGAAGAAGCGAAAGCCATAGAAAAACTAACATCAGAAATTCAAGGCATAGATGTTAAGTCTGGAAATTTGTTAGGTAGTTTATCTGAGGCTACATTAAAAAATTTCGACCCTGCTACAGCAGCGATGATAAACGAAAGAGCTAGAATTGGTGGAGTAGCGGTAACCGCTGGGGGACAAATTGATCCAACTGCGCTTTCATCCAATGAAATAAAAGCTTTAGGACCGTTGTTTGGGGCTGCTGTTCAGCAATTGCAGGATATTCGTGATAATTTTAGGCTAAATAACTTAACAGAAGATGGCGTTGAGACAAGGGATACCCAAATTGCTTTTTCAAAATTAAGAGGTTTAAGGCAAGGCGCAATAGGTAGATTACAGGGGGCGGGTGGAGCGACTGAGGCTAGAGACTTTTTAATGGATCAAGTTAGAAACGTTCAGCGTAGCGTTGGCCGTGGACAAATCGACAGAGAGCAAGCAGCTTTAGAGTTGCGAGGGCTACAGGAGCTACTAAAGAGACTGGATGAAGGTAAGCTAGGTACGCAAGCGTCATCTAGTGAAGAGTTTCAGAATCAGTTGTTAGCTTTATTAGATAGTCAGACTGTTAATAACAGCATACAAATAGTAATTGATCCGAAAATTGCAGTTGGTGGCGCTCCAGAGGTAATAAGTCTTCAAGCCGACGTAAATAAACTTAAACAACAGTTAGGTGCTGGAGCCGCTGGCGCAAATGGGCCAAGAGCTACAACGGTTAACGTTAGCAGTTCGGGTGGTGTGACGCCGCGACAACAGGCTGGTGTCGGTGGGTTTGGGTATTAAAATTAGATAATGAATTTCACTAACGCATACATTTTAGGAATCCAAAGAAGAAGCGACTACTTCGGTGAAAGAACCGCAAATTACAGAACTGTAGACACAATTTCTGTAGAGGGGTACATAGACGTTCGCGCCTCTAATACAGACCTAAAGGGCGTAAGACAAGCTATACAACAAATAGACAATTATGTTGCGGCAGCTTCAAGTTCGTCTTCTATAATGGAGGCGATAACAATAAACGAAACTGGCTTTGGCACGGGTAGAATAGTCTCGTTAGATTTTCCAGCTTCAAGCGCTACAGATGAAGATCAAATAAGAATCGGTAAATACACCGCAGAAATAGAAGTATACAACAGCGGTGACATCAGAAGTACTTTCGAGTCCCAAACAAGAAGCTTAACGCTCGTAAGCGCAGATGATTCAACAGACGTTTTTACAAAATCTAATCATAATTTATTAGATGGCGTAGAAGTTGAAATCACTGCAATGACGGGAGCAGGTCCAAGTTTAAATACTAGGTACTATGTAGATGTAACTAGCGAAAACAATTTTCAATTATACGAAGACCCATCGAGAACCTCTTTAGTAGATGTTACATCTGATCCATTCACTGCTAATTTTTTAGTATATTACACAGTTCCTTTTCCTCAGTTTTTAGATAATATTTCAGAGGATTTTTCTTACAGTTTATCGGAAGATAATACTTACGAATTAAATCACTCACTAAGCATAACATACATATCTGGTATTGAAGCTGGCGGTTCTGCAATTGATCCAATATCAACGTCTAAAACATTAGCAGGTATTTTATTTGATCAAACACCAACTCAATTTTCCACTGTTATAGATAACTCATATGGAAGTATTTCTGTTGCATCTAGAAAATATACAAATGAAACCTATAATTTGATTGATGGAAGTTGTGATTTTGACAGAAGGTTAGTTTTACTTCCAAGTGGTAGGTCTACATACTCTTTGAGAGTCTCTAATTCTTTTTCTTTCGACGAAGGAGGAATAGTTACGGTAAGTGAAAATGGAGAAATAGAACCAAGGTCAGCAGATTTTTTGACAGAAGCAATTTCAGCTTTAGATACTGAGATAGGCAATTCTTACGATAGATGCAATACAGTATATACATCTTACAAAAATTATTTAGGCACAAACGCTGGCTCATTAAATAATAGAGCAGTTTCAACAAGTAAAAATGTAAACAATAGCTCTGCTAAATCAAGTTATAGCGTTCAGTACACAGATGATAAATCGTTTAAAAATCTTACTTTCCTAGAAGAAAGAACCACGCAATTATCTGAATCAGATAACATTGTCACAGTCAATGAGAACGGCACAATAACTTCGGTTAATTTTAAAGACACTGAGTTTGATTCTTTTTCTTTGATTCCATCTAGGTCAGATGTAAAAACAAGATGTCAATCTTTTTATACTTTAAACGACAAAACAAATACTTTAAAAAATTTAAGTAATAAGTTTACTGTTCCTAAATACGGAAAACAGTTATCTTATGAATATAGTTTCACGGATGATCCAGATGTTTTTGATAATGGTACATTCGCCAGAAGAAAAGTAACTATAGACGATAAAATCGGAACGCCAAATCAAGCTGCTTTTATCGTACCAAATGTAACAGATCAAATATTGCACACGCCAGAGCAAACATCGTTAGGCACAAGAAGTGTTAAAATGGAAGGTCAATTAAGAAGAGCTCAGTTTACAAACAATTTAAATGAAAGACCCAACCCGACTTCTGCTATTAACACATCCAAAAGCGATATGCTTCAGCAAGCTTATTCAGTATACGCAAACAATAATCAAATACAAAAAGTAGGAACTGATACAATGTATATAACTAATGCTAGTTATTCTTTTAGTTCCGATGATACTTTTAGCATGTCAATTGACGCCGCATTTAGTATGCAAAGATTTGCAACTGCGAATCAAAATTTAGTATTTAACCCTTAGTATGCCACTACCTTTAAATCCAACAGTTGAAATTAGATACGGAAATGATTTCTCTTCCGATTATTTTACTTTCACTGGTATGCCCACGCCTTACCTCTCTCGATCTCAAGAGTTGGTTTATTATGGGGGTAAATGGTGTCAGATAGCAACCATAACCTTAGACGGGCAAGTAATTGGTTCCGAAACTGGATTAGGAGGTAACTTAAATACAGTTTCGATTAAAAAGGATAGAGAAAGAATACTTAGCGGGTTTGCTGAAAGTTATAAGCATTTAGCGATTTACGAGGATGGAACCACTAGACACATTTGGAAGGGTTGTTTAGTTAAAGATTTAAATTTTTCTCCAGCCAATTATGGCGCACAAGAATACTCAATTACTTTAGAATGTTTCGAGCAAGATGAATTCGCTGGCACATTTGGCGTGCTAGAACCACAAGAAACTGTTTCATTTAACGATAACGAAAATGGCACAGTAGGAATTTCGCACACGGTTTCCGCTCAAGGTTTTACCAGCAATGAACCTGGTGGTGGAGCGCCAACCGCTCAAGCCGTAGTAAATGCTAAAAATTTCGTAGAGGCTAGAACGGGATACAATATAAATAAAGTAATTCCAAAATTTGTAAACGGAATTACAAATGCTAATTTAGTTTTAACAAATACATCCAAGGATGTAAATAGAGTTGATGGTACTTATTCTTGCACAAACGAATATGTCATTCAGACTGGAAGTATTGGCGATATACCAATTACAGCAGGTTACGTTAGCGAAATTGATTCATCAGTAAGCTCTGGGGTCCAATCTGATTTTCTTGAAGTCACTGTAAATTACACAATTCAAGGAGATAAATTCGCAACGCCAGCTTCTGTTAGGAGTAGTCAACCAACCACTGGAAATCTTTACAAGATAGCTACTGGCGCTTGTAAAGTTACCAACTTAAATCAAGTCCCTTTATCTCTTGATGTAGAAGACACAGCAGATACAGACAAAAGAATATCAGTAAGCGCAAGTTATGATAATAATTTATTGTTTTCTGGGTTATCTACGGAAGTGTATTTTGATTACAATGTAGACGTAAGCACTGATGATATTACAGATAGAGCCACCGTTTCTATCAATGGTCAATTTCAAGCTAGAGGAAACAATAGAGCAAAATTTGATTTAATTTCTGGACATTATTTTAATACAATCCTTAACTCTCAAACTGCGGAAGAGTATTTGTTTCAAAAAGCAGAAGAGATTTACACGGGTTTAAATTATAACATCTTATACTCTAATACTGGATGGGCTTTGAATCCGCAGCCTTCCTCGTTTAGCGTTGATATGAATGAATACGCTGGAACCATTAGTTTAAACGCTTCGTTTGACAATAATAATTTTAAAGAAGATTTTAGAACTTTTCAATACAAAGTTGATGTTACACCAGCGTTAAATCAATACGTGGCTAAACCTAGCTGCAACGAAAATGGTGTTTATGGAATTTATAATTTAAACGCCAAGACAAGAGAAAGAGTTAATTTAAATATAACTTCAAAAGCTGTTGACAGTAATTCTGATTTTAAAACTGAGATGAGAAATTACAGTGATTCACTGAGAAATAGTTTTACAACTAATAATGACTTAGTGATAGAAAGTGAGGGCAGCAACTTTAACCCAATAGCTACTGACGCATTTAATATAAGCACTTTTGACTCAAGCATCACTCAGAGTTATACTTTTGTTAATAACACAAGCTTTTACCAGTAAATGAATCCCGACGACTTAAAAAATATATTCGAGATAAATAATTTAAATACTGGAATTATTCAGGGTGTTTATAATTTTGAAAGCGGTAGCGAGTGTTTAGTATTTAACGACTATTACCCCACTGGTGCTCAAGTTATTTCTGGTGATGTTACTAGGCCAATTTCTGAAACTTTTCCTTTGGTTGCTATATCTTGCACTTCTAACGTTACAGGTAATCTAGGTTCATCTGGAGTTTTTAAAGGGGAAGACGTTCTTGAGTTAGCGAGTGATTTATCCACTGGTAACTGGACATTTTTTGTAGATTACTATCAAAGCGAATCAACTCAAGGAAACGTAGCTAGGGTGCTTGCCTCCTCTATGGAAACTTATACAGGCGCTTCTGGCTTTAATTTTGGTGTAAACGGATCGAATAGAGCTTATTTTGAGTATTTAGACACTGGTAACCAAAGAAGAATATATACTCATCCAAAAGAGCTTGGTGAAAACAATGTAATTTCAGTTTCCCAGAGCTCAAATGTTTTAACTATAATAAATCATGATATAGGCTCTTTTGATCACGAAGTTGCTCAATTCAGGCTAGAAAACTTTACCGAATCTTCTTACTTCTTTATAGGAAATTTTGGGACAACTGGAAGTTCAACGCCTTCAAGTTACACAGGCTTTAGTGGTCAAATCGATAGCTTTATTTTATACGGGGGAGCTTTAAATCCTTCTCAGCAAAATACAATAGCAGAAAATTATTTTTATTCTGGCATAGAGTCTGGAACAACTGTCGCTTACTCTATCACAGGACAAGAGATAACTGGGGTAGACGTTAATTTAACAGGGTTAACAGGTACTGGGGTTACGGGCTTTATACCTCAAATATACAAAACAATAGAAACTTGTTTGTGTGGGGATATAAATTTTTATAAAGATTCAGGTGTTTCGGGTGAACTTTTTGGTCAAGTGGTTGAGTTTTTAACTGGCTCTGGAATAATTTCGGGAAGCGGCTTTAGTGGCATAGGAGCCCAAAGAACAAATGATTATTCTAAATCTTTAAAATATGCAGAGCAATGCATAAGTTTTATAGATGAAATTGATACTGGAAATTATTTTGAAATATATTCTCATACTTCTTTTTACGATACTCAATTAAATATAACACCAGAATTTTTAGGAGATAATAATTATTATCCTTCCACTGGTTACGAAGGTGGAAATTTAAACGTTTTCTTAAATGGTTTAGCTAAGTATTCTGGAGACCAATTTTCAATAACAACCGATACGGCGGTAGACTACAAGGTAAAATTCGATGATTTACCTTCCTCTGGTCAAGACGCGGTTGTTTTTGATATAATAAGTGGCGACCAAAACATTATAGAGTCTTTCTCTGGGTATGCTGTAACTGGAATTGAAATTACTAATTCTGGCGGCGGATATACTGGCGTACCGAGCGTAGTATTTTCTGGAGGGGAAAACGCCGCAGCGACAGCTTTTACTGGTGAGGCGGGTGGAACCGTAAAGGTGACTGGTTTAGTGTTGACCTCTGGTGGCTCTGGCTTCTTGTCCTCACCCACGATAACTATTGAAGGTGGCGGTGCTACGACTAGTGCTACTGCGAGTGGTTTTATAGACCAAGAGAATTTTACGATAAGCAATACCCACACTGGCGATATTTATTTAAATGGGTATAAGCTTTTATCAGGGGTGGACTTTACTGGAGATGCTAGTGAGATTTCTTTAATATCCTCGCAAATTCAAAACAATAATAAGTATGTAACTGGCAACATTTTAGTGCTTCCTAGAATATCTGAAAGCTATAATAGGATTACTGGAAACGCCAGTCAATTTATAAACGCTGGAGTTGGCTTGATAGATGAGCAAGTTTGGGTAAACGGAAAAAGAATAGAAGAAGACAGCTATTTCAAGGTTTCAAACGCTGGATTGCTTAAATATAATAATTTTGTAACTGGTTTTAACACGAATATATACAATAATACAAATGATTTTTTCGATACTTAAAAATTAATTTTAGTGTATTTTATAGTGGTAAAAGGTAAAAGGAACAAATGCCAGATACAATACAGAACATTCCAAGTGTTTTAATTTCTCAAGATAGAGGTTTTGCTGGCGCTGAAGCTGGCAAATTCGAAAATCTTGCTTTTATAAGAGCTATAAATATGGATTTTGGCATAAATGAAAAGCCAACTTCCTTAAATCTTGGGCTAATGAATCAAAATGGGATTTATGATCCTACTCCAAATTTAGATTATACCTCACCTTATTACTTAAAAATTGGAGATGATTTAACTATAAAATGCTATGTAAAAGGATTTAAAAAAAATACTTCAAGCTCTGATAAAACCTTAGAGCTAGAATTAACAGACGGTTCCCATATATTAGATAGAGTTTTTATTGGTCTTATAGGAACTCATACTTTAGATGAAAGATTTTTAAAAAGTCCGTTAGGTGAAGTTGACAATACCGCAATAATTCCACTATCTTGTCCTCCTTGCTTTCAGAATAATCAAATTGGCCCCGTAAATGCTCAAGGTGTTCAAATATTAAATGCTATTGGTAGTGATTTTTATGATCAACTCCTTCAAAATTCACCCGCAGATATTCCCGCTAATCCAATCGCAATAAATCCAATATTTACACAGAGACTTTTAAGGGAAGCGAATCTGAATAAATGTTTTACGGGAAATACAGTTGACGGAGGTTACATATTCCTTGGTAAAGAAAAGTTCACAAAAACTAGTTGCGATCTTGCGGCTGTAGACTATTCGTTTTTTGAACTTAAAGAAGCTTGTCGAGCTTTTGGCATAGATATAAACATTTTTGATAAATCTGAAATTAATGGTTTTTCATATCTTAGAAAAAATTTCACTGGCACTTTAAGAAAAGTTTTAAACGATTGGTGCGCCCTTTTTGGTTGTACATTTTATTATGATTTTGCTCAAGAATTAGCCACCGCAAACGAAAGGCCAACTGTCGGTGAAATAGATTTAAATTCACCAGCTAGAGGTAAAACTCTAGATCAAATTTCTAGTACAGCTAAATTAATAAAAGCGGGCGACGATGCTTTAATAGAGTCAATTTCAGAAAGTAAGAATTTAGAAGGTACATTCAAAAAGAATTTAGTAACTTCCTACAAAAGAAAAAGGACTTTAAGGTCTTACAATAAAACAACTTATTATGGTACTGCTTACAAGTGCTTTGCAAGTAGCGATCTTTTAACCACAAAATTTAGAAGCTTTAGAAGCGAACAGAATTTTAATGCTTCTTGTTATTTAGCTAAATACAACACTAATATTAGAACTCTTTTTAATACTTTTTTAGCTGGTAATGACATAGCTCAAGGAAATGGCGGAAATGTTTATGGGTGTTTAGGTTTACAATACATAGCTTCTATTGACGCTAATCTTAGACAGGAAATAATAGACGAGTGTTTAGACACTGAGACTTACCAAGATATAATTGATAGATTTACTGTTCCAGTTCAGATACCTGATGTGGACATGTTTTTGGCTTTATATAGTCCAGATTTGGCGGAAAGACATTTAGAGTTTGAAAAAAATTGGGCAGAAAATGTGATGGGCAAATATTTCTATACCAATTTAAATACGTTTGCGGACGAAAAATACGGTGGGTATAAAGTTTGTTTTACTGGTAGCGATTGGAGATACGAAGCGAAAAGTTCATTAACCCCAGAGCCTGTAGACGTTTCAAATAGCAACAAAGAGGCTTCTACGTCTTTCCAGACTAGGGGATTTATTACAGAAAGACTGCCTTTCGCTAAATATTTGTGGGGTCCAATTCCAATCAACCCTTGGGGTCAAAGCGCTGCTGATCCAAGGTTAAAAATATTCGAGAGGTCAAACGCACCTTGGAGTATAACTCAAGAACAGGCGGATGATTATTTTACAACAAAAACAAATGTAAATGGTAGTACTACTGACGGGACCAAAGATTTAGCTGAACCATTTTTACCTAAGTTTCAAAAAATATCAGGAATGATAGAAACTAGGATAAGAGCAAGATTTAAGGGCACTGCGGTTGACATAAATGGATTTTTAGATTTAGTTAAAAAAGACTCTACTCCCGTTTTAGTTATAGCACCCAAGCCCGCTAGAATAGGGCAAATACTAAGAGTCGGAAATAGTAACACTCAAAGAATAATAACTCAGCCAAACTTTAAAGAGTCTCCTTTTTGGAACAGCAAAGGCTCCTCCGATCAGCAAGAAATTGATTGTAGCAAAAGTTTAGCTTGCGAAATCCAATCTTCACTTGAAGAAGAAGTTTGCAAGCCAACTAACTATTGTGGCTATCAGGTGTTTCCACCAAGCGCAGTCGATCCAACTACTGCCTTTGGTAAAATATACGCAGCTAAAGAAGGCGAGCCATTTCCAGAAGGGGTTGCTAATTTACTAGGAGGTGGTTTAACCATAGCCTTTTGGCCACCTAAACGAAAAGGGCAAACTTATTCGATAAGAGGTTCGCTTACAATCGTAGGACCAGCAGGTACGGCGATTACTCCTAACCCGCTTTTTCCTGCTACGGTTCCTTTGAATAATTTATATTTAGCTAATTACAAAGAAGACATAACAAGCGCTTACTATCAGGATAAAGTAGAACAATTTTTAGGCGCTAGAGTTGAAGATTTTGCCTCGGTTGGTAATGTTAGCGAGGTTCAGATTGAGCTAAATAATTTAGATACAGATAGTCCGATATTCAACAGCAAAGACCCTGTAACAGGCAACGTACTTACTATAACAAATATATATGTACAAGGAGTTGGATTTTTAACCATAGAAGAATATCACGAGCTCCTAAGAAAAAATGTTCAACTTTTAGGTCATTCATCTCCTAAACAAAATGTAAGCGTTGACTTTGGCAGCTTAAACTATGGTACTTTAGGGCAGTACTTAAATGTACAAAAAGGTTTAGTATCCTTTAGCGCGAAAGTTGATCAAAATGGTTCGAGTGCAACAGCTTCTTGGACAAACAGACCAGCTAAACCACCCGCTCAAGATTTATTTACTCAAGAAATAGAACCAAAATTACTTTCTAGAAACATTTTACGATCATGATTTTTTCTGGAGAAAAATATAGAAAAGTACAAGGGAAAAGTGATTATAGCTTTTCTTTAACTGCTTCTATAAACAACACTACAGGAAGTAGCGTTTTTGGTTTTTCTGGAGAGAGTCAAAAGTTTGAATTTAATTTCGATGAAGGCAGAATAATTGACCCAAATAATAATTATGTTTTTTCTTATAACACTGGTCAATTTAGAATAGATGCAAATGTAAATAAAGATAATTATAATTATTTTATTAATGATGAAAGAATCAACTTTAGTGGAACTAAAGCGGATTTTGATGTAGATAGATTTTTTATTGATTGTACTGGTTGCGAATTCGACCTTCAAACGTTAACTGTAAATGGTTCTGGAGATCAAACCGTAATAGAAGCAATATCTTTTGATACCGCAGTTGGGGACAGCGGAGTAATAACTGGAACAGTCACAGCGAACAACGCTGATTTAGGGAAGTTTGATATTTTTTCTGGGGAAATATTATCTAGCAATAGCACTGGATTATTTTCGATAGATACTTCCATTTCCACTGGAATATTAGGAACTGGAAATTTTTTAATAAGCGGTATAAGCGGCATTCAGAATCAGTCCGTCTACACTTTTGATGTTACTCTTTTTACGAGCTTTGGAGAATCCACTAATCAATTTACTGTTTCTGGGACCACTCCATTTTACGAACCCTCATTATTACTAGAGCAGCAAGACGATATTCTTGATCTATCTGGGTCAAAAGCTCTTACCGAAAAAACTGGGCAATTTTTAGCAGTTCATAATTTATATACTGGTACAAGTAGTCTTGCTACTGGTTTACCTTTAAAGTTTACTTTATCTTATGAAAGTGGTTTTACTGGTGATATTGAGGGGGCGCTTACAGGAGTGGAAATACTTAGCTCTGGCGTTAACTATTCACGTATAGAGCCGCCAATCGTATTAGTAAGTGGTAGTGGGAGCGGTGCCGTAGTTTCTGGACAAGTAAACTCATCTGGTCAACTTAACGGTTTTGATATAGTTTTTGGTGGAAGTGGCTATGATAGTTCTACTGAAATTTTAATTTTATCTGGGGTTAATTCAGTAAATATCACAAATGGTGGGGCGGGTTATTTTAGTTCACCAATTGTAAAATTTAGTGGCGAAAGATTCGGAGGGATAGAGGCTACAGGAACAGCTTCGGTTGATGGTGATGGATCAATTTCTTCTATAAACATTATTAGCGGTGGCTCTTCTTATTCTGGAGTGCCTGAAATCATCTTAGAACCTGGTTTAAGTGGGGTTAATATAACTTTTTCTGGAAGCGGTTACACTGAAACTCCAACTGTTTTGGTTGAAGGAGGAGGGGGCGCTGGTGCAAGTTTTCAAGCTTTAACGGGGTTCACAGATGGGTTTGGTCAAAGAATAACTGGAGTAACTTTAATTTCAGGAGGCTCTGGTTACACTGGGGTTCCTACCGTAACCTTTTCAGGTGGTACTCCAGCCGCAAGTGGCTCTGGGGAGGCTGTTTTGCCAACTGGTTTTTCTGGCTCTGCGGTAATGTCTTCTGGCGCTTCGGCTTCTGGAGTGTTTGGTAATTACACAAAAGATTTTACTGGTATATTTAATTTATTAACTGGTTCAGGAGATTCTTTTTATAATTTTAGGCAAAATGGACAAATAAGTGATGATAATTTATCTTATACTGGTAATTTTTATGTTTTTCGTCAAGATTTGAATCTGAGTGCGGGTACACAAGACGAACTAGTAGCTCAAATAGAGAATGTTGGTTATTATGATCCTTTACCTATGAGCGCAACATTAGTGGTTAGTGGAAGTGGAAATTTTTCAAGAACTGGACACATAACTGGAGTAAAATAATTTAAGAAATGTCAAGACCGATTATAATACCAGAAATTACACAGCTTCCTGCTGAAACAGAGGAGCTTATTCTTGTTGGTTTAGACGACAATAAAGATGGTGGAAATAATTATTCTTTTGTTACAAATGATAGCGACGATCTAAATCAATTAAGTACATTTTTTATAGGTAAAAGAGAAAAAGATGGCCAATGTTATGTGATTGAAAAGGATGAAAACGCCTTTAGAGCAAACCTTTTAAAAGTAACAGGAGCAGACGGCGATTCTCTATTAATAAATGAAAGCCGAGTAGAAAGGGGGGTATACAGTCAAGAGTTTGTTGCCCCTTTAGTAACTGGGGCTAAACTTCAATGCAAAAAATACAACGCACCAATTGAGCATACTGGAGGTAAATACGCTTCCAACCAAGTAAGACAAGCTGTAGAAAGATATGGCGCTGATTATGATCCAGCCCCAGAGCTTCAAAGTGATACTTTAATTTATTCGTATAAATTACTTTCTACGCCAGTATTAAAAGGTGGAGGGGTTTCTGGAGAAGGTCATCAAGGCTACCAAGGGCATCAAGGGGATCAGGGTTTTCAAGGTTTAAGTGGGGGTTTTGCAGGACGAGGTTTTCAAGGTTTTCAAGGTTTTCAAGGCCCGTCTGATGGAGCTCAAGGCGCTGGCGGTCCTCAAGGCTCTGCTGGTCCCGCTGGACCTACTGGCCCTCAAGGCTCTGTGGGCTTTCAAGGGTATCAAGGGTATCAAGGGTATCAAGGTTTTCAGGGCTTTCAAGGTAGTCAGTCTCCTCCACTGAACCCTTGCGCCACAGGTGTGAGCCATTACAATTTAGTGTGTTGGAGTGGTCAAGCGAAAATCGCTGAATGTGGCGAGGGTTATACCGTTGCCCCTTCGGTTCACATAGTTCCTCATCCCAGTGATCCTCTTTATAGCTGTATAGGTACAAAAACTTTTGCCGCTCAAGCTTTTATAGGTAATTGTCTGACTGCGTTCGGTGACGGTGTAGACTGCTTTGAAGATACCAGCATTTTTTCTACCATAGGTGTAACTGGAGTAAAAACAACTGGAGATATTTGTTGGTTTACCGAAGGGTATACTCCTTCATTTTCATTAGTTAATAATGATTCCCCAGCGCAGTCAGCAGTTTTGGATGGTTGGTGCAGTAGCGCTGGTATAGAAAACAAACATTATGGTCAATGGGCAAGATTTAGTGGTTCTGGCCACATTTTTACTGAAGGGCAACCTATATGTATCGGGGGAGATTTTGATACTACTGTAGGAGAACCTTGCGGTTTAGGCTTTGTTCAGCAAGATTTAAACAAAACCATCAGTGGTGATTACTCAGTATGTAGAGGAAATTGTCCCGCTGTTGGTAGTCAAGGTTACCAAGGTTATCAAGGCTTCCAAGGTACAAATATCACTGGAATTGAAATTGTTAATGTACCACGTTCCGCTACTAGTGGGGGCGGTTCAAATATAACTATATTAGGTAATCCTTCTACAGCTTTTCCAGGTGGAAGAGATGGTACATTTTACGTGCCTGACGGCTGTGATTCCTGCGTGACGCTTGAGACGGGAATGGTTAGGCAGGATTCTTTGCTTGCTCCGAACATAGCTTTTGCGCCTGGTCCTTCAGGAGTATTCACTGGCTGCTGGACTGTCGGGGAAGGAGTAACTATATTTACCGAGGATAACGCTCAAGCTCCCGTTACTGGAACTGTGGATCATTTATACAATGCCGTACAAGGTGATGGATTTGTTTCTATAGGAGGGCTTCCTCAAAGATTTAAGGATTACATTGTAAATGACCCCACTGCTAGAAATCCAGACCGCGTAACAATTTGCCACGGAGCTAATCCACTTACCCGAGGTTTTCAGGGCTACCAAGGTTATCAAGGCTATCAAGGCTATCAAGGTTATCAGGGTTATCAAGGCTATCAGGGGTACCAAGGTTATCAAGGTCATCAAGGTTATCAGGGCTATCAAGGCTATCAGGGTTATCA
>CEVB01080601.1_pt1 | contig 16508 bp, 13 predicted proteins | sample 531381 | NCBI WGS metagenome assembly CEVB01 (sample SAMEA2622763, study PRJEB7988) | marine metagenome | biome: marine biome (ENVO:00000447); feature: surface water layer (ENVO:00002042); material: "saline water (ENVO:00002010), including plankton (ENVO:xxxxxxxx)" | depth 5 m | reverse complement strand
TTATGCTACAACAAAGAAGTAAAAAATCAAGCCATCCATTGACTTGGAGTTTTTGGGGTGGAAAAAGTCAAAAAAAAGAACGTCCTATTGAAACACTATTACGTGAATGCAAGGAAGAATTAGGACCATTACCTGATGTAGAAAAAGTTTATCCGCTAAATGAGTTTGTTAGTGAAGATAAAAAGTTTACATATAATACTTTTTGTGTAACAGTGTTTGAAGAATTTATTCCGCAATGTAATCACGAAAGTGCAGGTTATTGCTGGACTAACTTAAACTGTTGGCCCAAGCCATTACATCGAGGTGCAAAATTAATACTAGGCAGATCTGAAATGGTTGATAAAATAACAACCATCTATGAAAGGCAAAAAGATAAACTAGATTTACCCAATTGGTTAGATGACTTTTAAAGTGTTAATGCCGCAGTAGCTATTACTAATCCACCCCACATACCCAATATTGTAATATAATATCTAAGTTTAGTCCCAAAGTATAACATTCCGATAGTGACACATTTATGCATGGGACTAATCAGATATCCTACAAAGTCTATTGCAAAAAACCAAGGTAGGTACTGTATGCCATAGATGCTGGTCATTATTATCATCAATGCACCAAACCTACTGCTACTGCCTAGTGCAAAACTACCTGCAAAACTGATTGCAGTAAGATATAAAAAACCTGTCCAAGTGTTGATATCCATACCTGTGTCACTTAGGAAAGTTTTAATGGCATCTGTATTTTGTCTTGCTAGATTGGCGGCGAATATAATTACTGCAACCCAAATGATAATTTTCCAATCAACATAACTGAAAAGTTTTGGTATGTCAAATGTTTTTGTTACAACCATGTAATATACAGTAAGCGAACCAAAAGCCCATAAAAAGTCTATGCCATATATAATCGCGGCTACACCAAAAATATAAGGCAACAAGTATCTAGTAATCCTACTTACTTTAACTTCTTCACCGATATCCTTAAGTTCAACATCAGTTTCTTTTACACCAAAAATTAGGTATGCTAAAATAAAAATAATAGTTATAGCCAACAAGGGCCATATAATACCGATCCATTGTGCATATGTCAATCCAAATGCCGCCATTGGAAGTATTACAGTTTTTTCTAAAGGTGACCAAAAATAGTAATGATGTGTGCTTACATAATCAATCGGGCCAAACTTTTCTCTGCCACAACAACCTCGGTCTGGTGCAAGTGATTCTAGCAAACCAGCACTTACAGTTACTCTGCCTTTAATTGGTAGTAAACCCATAATAGCACTAACCAATGCTACTACTGCTCTTTTGCTTTTTATATTGTGTGCTAAAAAGTTAAAAGCATCACGGAACAATCCATGTTCTTTTACCATACCCGCAATCATCATTACAAATATTATTAAGAACAAGTATACTTGTCCTTTGAGTGCTAGTTCAATATATTCTATCATTTCCAAAATTTCCTGTATAGTTCTTTCATTTTTTGTATGTTATATACAAAGTTACTCTCCCATATGTAATGACGTTTTTCTAACCAACGTGTGTCGTTTTCATTTTTCTCTCTTACAATTAGTTCGCATGTTTGTTCAGTTATAGGAATCAAATGACACAAAGGTGTGCCTGCTTTAACTTTGCTAATATCCCCAAATCGATTCCAATACAACTGCACATTTATTTCTGTACTAACACTAGGATCGAGTATGCCTATACATGCTTCAAAATCAACATTATCACTGTATGCAACTGGTAACATTAAAAACTTACAAGGAGCAATTAAATGCCAAGGCGTATTACACTTGATAATACTTTTACAACTACCTAATCTATGTGGTAAAAATTTTGAAACTGTATCGGCATGTTGAATGCTTATACCTAATTTATTAAGATGTTCAGTTGGTGCTTGTAGTTTTAATTGTTCTCTAGTTGCTTGTACTGTAAAGTCATGCCAAGCTCTTACTACATATCCTTGTTTGTATAGTTCACCAATACCGTTACATCTAAAAATATGTGATGAATGGTTGTCTGCTGACTTGTTTGATACATAATCTTCTCTAGCTGTTCTTACCCAATTAGGTATAGCTTTGCCAATAGGTTCTATTGGCCATGTATCAAACACACCTGGATATGTACAAAAAAATTCTATCTTCAACTTATATGTCTCGGTGTTTGAAATCTAATATTAAATGCCATGTTTATTCTCTGCTGATTACTTTTATTTGTAGCAGTTTCATGTGGCATCCAAGCGGGCCATACAATCAAATCACCATCTTCTGGTTCATATGCAAATTTGTTCATAAAAGGTGCATGTGGATGACAACTTTCTGTTACATTCATAGGATTGTGCCACGTAATATCGCCTGTGTCCTTACCTTGCAAATAATAAACTGCTACATAGTGATGCAGTCTATGGTCATGCATTACATTTCTACTACCTATGTCATTGATATTAGTCCAATAGTTTATTTCTGGAGGTCCGTAATTTCTAACCTTTTGGTCATAACTTGGATCCAGTTCTAAATAAAAATCAATTGCGTTGTTTACACTATCTCTTATTTCTTCCATCAACCAAACAATGTCAGGATAATTAAATTCATGTCGCCAACAACCATTGTTGCTGAAATCTAAACCCTCATTATGACATTTAGTTTTTACATCTTGTGCAATATCTATTAGCTCTTTACGCTGAGCATCTGTGCCTATATTATTTTTTATAAAGACGTCAGCTTGTAATAGTTTCAGTACTTTCATTTTTAGTTACCACTAGTAAGTATAATCCATTCCACCACTTGGTAGAATCTTCTACTGAATTAAGGATCATTCTACTAAATTTAACATCGAATTCAGTGTTTGTCAAGCCTTGAAGAGCACCACTGACTACACCTTCCCAATTAGCATCATCAAATACTAATATGCTTGTATCAGCAAAATAATTCTTATAGTGTTTTACTGCGTTAATAACACTTTGTTCATCATGAGGTCCATCGTAAAAAAACAAGTCATATTTGTCTTTTAATTGCACTGCAAACAAATCGTCATCATGTACAGTTATATTGTTGTAGTCTTTAACATTACTTAAAAATATATCTTTATTATTTTCTGGTAATTCAAATGCACCAGATTCTGGCTGTACGCTGTCTTGCCAATTATCTACACAAGTAGTTGGTATACCCGCATCTAATACACTTACTGCACTACTACCCATTGCAGTTCCTATTTCTAAATAGTTTGTACTAATACCAGCAAGACTGTTAAGTAATTTTTTGACTCTTGGACTTGTCAATCCTTGTATACTATTATCATAGTCACTGTTTACATGGTCTACTAGTATATCAGCAACTTTACTTACTATAGGATTTATTGTTAAATTACTTTTGCTTTGATAGACTTTATCACAAAAGTTACAATCCCAACAATCAAATTTGCAAGTTTTTATAATTTTTCGCCATGCATCAATTGGTCTATTTTCTAATGTATTGTCTTCTAGATACTGATTAAAAGTATCAAATAGTATTTCTTTTCCTTGGGCAAAGTTTTCTACAATACGTAATGTTTCATAAAATCTTTGTACACTTTCTCTACCATGCATTTTAAATACATCTACTACATCAAGTAGGTCAATCCAATCTTCTCTCCAAGGTGGAATGTTTGCTTGCTTTAGAGGCGTAGCAGGATCTTGAACGTCCCACTTTGCACAACTTACTCTACTAATAGGATCATTGAAATATTGTGGATTGTCTTTTCTATTGTTGTTATATTCAAAATGTTCTTTCATCATACTACAACCACCATGACAACCTTCGTTTGCTAGTAGAGCAATTTTTAAATTATACTTGTTGGCGGCTTTGCGTATGCGTTCTAATGTTTCTCTATCACGCATTAAATCTCTGTGTATGTTTACATAATGAAATCCTTCTTTACCTAAATTTGCAACATCTTTAGCTGTTTCTGGTTGTCGTAAAATTGTATTTTTAATTAACAGTTCAGGAAATGCTTTTTGTATTTGTCCTGTTGCAACCCAATGTGTATGTGGGATAGTTACACTTCTTATTCCTGCATCATACAGTACTTTAAAATTTGTAATGAATATGTCTAAGTTTTGTTGTGTTACAGGAACCAATGTATTGTTGAAAGTAGCACTCATTTTAATACCAGTAGCATCTTGTAATTTTAATGCTACATCTATTAAGTCCATTGGATTTTGAAATACATCTCCCATTGCATCCTGTTCAAAAGGAGGCATTCTACAGGTAAAGTAGATGTCATATATTTGTTGTTTGTGTTTGATACAAAACTCGTAAAAATGATTCAACTGAATATTATTGAGTTTTGGATTTAATGGTATTGAAAACATTAAAGATTGTAAGTTGGGTCAGGTGATTCACCTAATTCTTCAAGCATCGGAAATGGTGCATTTATTCCAAAACGTTTATGATAAACTAGATACATATCTTGTATTGTAGTTGCTTCTTTTATTTCTTTTTCTACAGTTTGTTTTTTTCCTAATAAATCTGCAACCTGGGTATTATGTGCATCTATTGCATTTATTACTTTGTCAGCCATTTCACTTAGTGTAATACCTCTTGCTACGGCTAGTGTGTTAAGCAACGGACAACTTGCAGAACCATTGGCTTTGAATGCTTGTGCTTCGGCTTTTTGTTGAGCCCAACTATCTCCTTCTAGTTTGTTAGGTGGTAAATTTAATTTGTCAAATCTGCTGTCATATACTTTATCAAGTTTTTTACGCAGAACAACTTTCATAAATTTTACTGCATTTACTTTGTCTTCATCTGTAAGTTCATATTTTACTTTTGTATAATCATCTTCAGTGCTTGCAACAACTTGAAGTATTTCATTTTGTTGAGTTGCTTTTCTAACACTTACTTTTCCATTCCATCCGTCTGCTAACATGTATGCTTTTGCTACACTTTCTTCAATTACTGTTGCTCCTATATGATGCCAGTTTATAATATCAGTATGTGTATCTGGTATATATCCTATACCAAACTCTTGATATCTGCCTATTATTTGTATAGGGCCGAGAGTTCTTTGATCTTTCATTTCAAATATTATATACATTTTAGTCCTTTGTTAAACCTAATTGTTTAATCATTTCGTGTTGATCTATACCATTTTCCAGTCTTTTAACACTTTCATCTCTGATATGATTCATTCTACTTTCGTTGGTAATTGCAATATCTGCGGCGTGTTGAAGTGCATTGCGTTGATCTTCTTTGTTTAACATAACAATACTATCCATGTTACCTACACCTACTCTACCATAAGCAATCATATCCATTGCGGCTTGTTTGCCTAATCTTTGTACCCAATATTCACGTTCTAATTCTTCACTGATTTCAGGATCATATACAGCTTCTATTAGTCTCATTCCATTTGGTAGTTTTCCGTATTCACTTTGATCTATAGCTTCAATCAATTGTGCATACATCAAACGTTCTTCTCTGGCATTAGTTAATTGACGCTTCATATTTTTTCTATTGCGTACTTTGTGTTTGTGTTCTATCTTGATGCGTCTAAGATCAAATGGATCTTGTTCAGTTTTCATTCTTGCTTCTAGTTCATCAATTTCAACATCGTTCATTTCAATGTCGTACTCTTGTTTGATAATAAGTTCTTCTCTACTGTTAAGTTCTAAAAAGTATTGTTTCACAGCACCATATGGTGAAATATTAGCATGTCCAACAAAATGTTTTGCTTTAAATGCTGGCATACGCCAACTTTTGTTCATACCAATTGCTACAAGTTTTCTCTGATTTTCTGACAGTTCATCATGTACACTGTCCAGATTTTCATGTGTAATCATTGTTACCGCTTTAGTTTCTTTAAAATCCATTAGTTTCCTCTCCAATGCATATGTCCGCTACTACTCCCAGGCACCGCTGTTCTTATACTACCTGCTCCTAATTCATAGCCACTATTTGTGGCATAGTAAAATTTGTGTCCTCTGTTGTTTTGTGCACCGTCATATTGTCCAGCCGCATATTGCCAGTCCTGACCCATGTCAAAGTTTTCTTCACCGCTGTTGGGCATTGGCTTTGTGACGTTGCCAGTCACTGTATCTGTTGTGTAACTATATATCCTAAAATTATAACCGTTGTTATAGCTTCCCTCATTGCCACCATAACCTTTATCATGTTTACTGCTAAATCCTTTTTGCTGACTGTTTATTCCTGGCTGTCCTGTTGGTACACTAAATGAACCGGCAGTACTACTTGTGCTAGTTGGAAATGAAAGTTTTTGTCTATTGTTAGTTGCATACCACCAAACACCAGCATTTTCACTGCTATGACTTGCACCACCTTCTTGCATACTATCCCCACCACTTGCTGAATTCAATCCTTGGTCCGCTGTATACATACTGTCAGTTGATAAATTTATTACATCTAATGCAGTTGTACCAGTATTGCCTGCAATAATCCAAGCCATGTAATGTTCTCTAAATATGGTGCAACTATCATTTCTACTGTGTCGCATAGCAGGACCAGCTGACCCTGTCAACTGCCATAAATTATATTTTACTGTAGATGTAGTATCACCAGGCCAAGATCCATCTACCCCAAACACATATCCTTGTGTCAAACTGCATGCTCCACTTACATAAGCACCTGCGGCTGTAAGTACATTTCCTCTGTTTACCATAATATCTGTTGCATGACTCATTTCTTCAACGTTTTGCCATGGCACACTATTTTTATATCCACCAGCAACAAAACCTGTTGTAATGACATGTCTCAGCAAAAAGTCTGTGTCTCTGTTTACAACATTCCAACGATTGGCGTCCCACAGTTTCATTTCTTTTGTAGTGGTATCCCAATAAACTTGACCTGCTACCGGACTACTTGGAGCACTGCTAAGTTGCTGTATTTTAATTCCTGCGCCACCTATTTCAGTTGCCATTTAATTTCTCCTTAAGTTCATCAATTTGTTTTTGTTGTTGTTTTATTGCTTCTGTTAATAGTGCTACCATACTTGCATAGTTTATGCTTTTATATTTTTCTTCACTCGCATCTGTATGAACTACACTTGGTAATATTTCTTCTACTTCTTGTGCAATAAATCCAATTTGATCGTCTACTTGTTCTTTGGTATACAACTTGCCTTGTAAACTGCATACAATATCCAGTGCATTTTCTATAGGTCTAATGTTGCTTTTTAGTCTTATATCTGAATTTGCAGTAACAACACCTGTTACAGTTAAGTTACCACTGCTATTTAACAACATGTGACTGTCAGTTGCTCCACTGATTGCTCCAGCTTTCCAACGTATGTTTTGATTGGTATATCCAGTACCTTCTAATGAAAATCCTAATCCATTGACGTCCTGAAACATTTTTGCTAAAGGACCAGCTTGTTTACTAAGCACAAGCATTGCACCATTGGTACTATCCACATGCAGTGATTTATATCCAATACTAGTTTGATCATTTGGAGATGTAAACCCAACTCCAACATTACCTGAACCATCTATACATATGCCTACGCTACCTCCGCCCCAAATTTGTGTAGTACCGTTTTGATACATAGCCATATGATAATGACCTGCTGTACCTAATCTATATGTTTCATCACTTTCTAATAGTAGTGCAGATCCCATTACTGTACCTGTTCCAGGTTTATCAATAAACAATCCTGATCTATATGAATCTGACCGCATTCTTAAATTAGCATCACTGCCTCCATACGTATGTAAGTGGGCCGCTGGACTAGTTGTACCAATTCCAACTTTGCCATTGCTATCTATATTGACTTTATGATTACCACTGCAATAAAAATTATGTTCAACTGCATCTAAACGGAATTTTTTATAAGCACTTGTACCTCTATTATAATTTGTAATTCTGTTTTCGCCTGTTGCTATTTCTGGTTGAATTTCAATTCCTGTTCCTGAGGTAGCATCAACGATTGACAAATCTGCAATAGGATTAACTGTACCAATTCCGACGTTACCTCCACTTTCTATAACAAATTCATCATTACCAGCACCATTATAGTTAAATCTTAATGTATTGTCTGTATAGGTATACATCATCCAACCATTGGTGCTATTTGTAGCTTGAGTTTCAATAATACCTTTTACTTGTAGTGACTGGTCTGGTGCAGTTGTGCCAATACCAACATTACCATCTCCTGTTATTGTCATTCTGGTTGTAGATGATCCACTGCTATTCCTTACTTGAAAACCCATTTTGTGTTCGTTGTTCGAACCTACTAGCTGTGCATATATACCAGCTCCTGGATTACTATTTGAACCCAATGCTATTTGAGATCCTGTGTTTAAGTTTGTGTTAGTATTAAGAAAATGATGATAAACACCTATGTCAGCTTCTACATTAGTGTTTGAGCTGTTACTATGGACAGCTAACATAGCCTGAGGATCACTTGTACCAATACCAACACGACCTTTATTGGTGTTGCCTCTGATACGCATAAGCTCATCCCAGCCATTATTCCCTGATCTATAACTCCAGAAAATATGGTCTGCATTGTTTGTTGAAGTGCCTTGTCCTGCTTCATCTACAGTATAATGAATGCCTCCGTCCCAACTGCTATGTCCACCGTCTGCTCCCCATAGTGCTATATTCACTCCTGATGTGTAATTGTTTGCATTATTGGATATTACTAGATTTCTTTGATCACTGTTTGTTTGAATATTTAGAAAGTCACCTTGTGAATACGTACTTGCTGTTGACGTATTATTAAGTTGAATAGATTTGTATGCAACAATGTTTCTCAAATGTAAATCTGCATAATCAAAACCTGTAGCATTTGTGTTTACTGTGGTAGCAGGAACAGTTTGTGTATCTCTAAACAATCTATATGCATTGTCCGAACTAGCATCGCTGAACAGTCCTGAATATTTTGTAGTAGCACTTTCTACATATTTGCCGTAAAATCCAAAGTCTGTTGCATTACCAGTATTGCCATTTGTAAGTCCAGTAAAGTTACTGTCTGAAATAATTGCACCTGTCTGTGTTGTAGTTCCTGTAACTATCAAGTTTCCACTAACAGTCAAATCGTTGCTTACAGTAACATCATTTGGTAATCCTATTGTAAGTGTATCTGTTGCACTTACTGCAACTTCTACTTCATTTCCTGTACCAGCTACAGTAAGAGTATCACCTCCACTGATTGTTTGTGTAGTAGATCCATCACTTAATGTAAATGATGTATTAATACTAGCTGTGCTTGCTGACGTAATACGACCTTGTGCGTCAATTGTGACTACTGGAATAGCTGTGCTGGATCCATAATTACCTGCACTAACAGCGGTATTGTCCAAATTAAGTGTACCAGAAGTATTTGTTATGCCAGTTCCGCCAGTGATTGCGGCTTGGGCTCTTGCGTCAGTGTAGTATAAATTTGTACCTTCACTAAGATCACTGGTAGTAGCCGCGGCTATACGTGCATCTGCTCTAGCGTCAGTAAAGTAAAGATTACTGCCCTCTGTCAAGTTGGCTGTAGTCTTTGTTGCTAGTCTAGTATCAAACCGTGCATCAGTGTAATATAAATTACTTGAACCTTCAGATACACCATCAGTATCTCCTGTGAATACACTTGCTGTACCAATGTTTATGTATGTGCTTCCGTCATTTGTAAATTGCCACTTGTCTGAAGTTTCATTCCATCTTAGACTAACATTGGTTGATGATCCACGCTCTACTTCTATGCCAGCATTTTGACTAGGTGAACCTGTCTCATCACTGTTTAATATAATTATGTTGTCGCCTATGTTAACTTCATTACTGTTGACGGTAGTTGTTGTTCCGTTTACTGTTAGGTTTCCTGCAATTACAACTGTGCCTGTGTTATCGCCTACCACTGCTGGATCAATAGTAAGTGTTGCTGGACCTTTAATACTTCCTGTTGTGGTAATATCTCCATAAGTTCTGTTACCACTAATATAAGTGCCTACTCTAGTATCTGTGTAGTACAAGTTTGTAGCTTCAGGTAGTGTTGCTGTAGTTCTATGTCTTGATATTTCCCATGCTGTACCGTCCCAAACATAAAAAGCATTTATGTCAGTAGCAAAAGCCATATCGCCTGATTCATTTCCTACCAATGGTAGATATGTACTGTCGCTATAGATATTAACTCTGGGCACAATAGCTTGTCCACTGCTATCAACTAGCGTTGCTGTACCTGCAACTTCTCTAATTTTATTTTCAAAGCTGGGTGTGTTTTCTACATATGTTGCCAAGTCTTGTGGCACAAATTTTGTTGTTGACGCATCATAAACCAAACACATCTGATTCACAAGACTAGGAATAGGTCTTAGCTCTACTGGTGTTTTGTGTCCTTCTTGTGTATGTTGTGCGTAAATTACATAGTTTCCATTGTTGTTTGTTTCAACAGCCAACGACTTAATTGTTATAGCACCAATCATTGTAGAATGGTATCCACATTGATAATAAAGTGTATCTGGTGCATTTGCTGGAACTACAAAAGTAAGTGTGCCATTATCAGTCCTACTATTGGTTACGCCACTAGTATATTCACCATAGTAACCGCCTGAACTGAAATTTGTACCATTGTCTGTTGTAAGATAAAATGGATGCCCAACAGCATTAACATTAAAAGTATATGTTGATCCTCTATACAATGGACCGATGTTAATATTTTCACCTGATGCGGCTCCTGCCCAGCCATATTTTCCAGCACCTGGATTTGTAACATTATAACTAACGCCGCTTGGTTGTGTAAGTGTAGGTAATGTAATACTGCTAGGCACACTGATGCTTAATCTCTGCACATTCATAGTGTTACCACCATTTATATCGGGGTGACTCATTGATACTGAGCCTTGATTGGTGACCCAACTTACAAGATTATCTGTACCAGCACCATCAATCCATTTAAAATATAGTGTATGTGTTTGGTTCATACTTCCGTATGTTTGAATGCCTGCAAAGTTGTTTACAGTATAAGTACCTTGTAGATACAAAGGAACATTTACTTCGTTACTGTTAGTAATTGTTCTACGTGCATAAGGAAGTGTGCTTTGAGTCCATGTCCATAACCAATTTGTATCTTGTCCTGCGGCTGGTGCCGCTACTTGAATTGCTAGTGTCTCTGGAGCGATTGCAAGATTAACATCTGGTATATTGTCTTGTGTTATTTCTCTTGTGCCAAGTTGTATACTTGATCCACTAAGATATAAATCTCTAAATCTGTATGTACTACTACCTAAGTCATAGGTAATATCAGTTGTAGGTAATATATGTTGATCAACTGCACTTAGTTTGGCAGTTATTCTTGCATCAGCTCTAGCATTAGTGAAGTATAAATTTGTACCTTCTGCTAGGTCACTTGTTGTGTTATTGCTTAGATCATCTTCTGTATCTGAAGATGCAATAGTAAGTGTGTTGCTTGCATCATCATATGTCAGAGTAATGTTGGAGCCAGCTTGTAATAATGCATTTACTCTATCGTCTACTCTTTCGTTGGTGAAATATTGATTGGAACTACCTTCACTTACTGCATCTGTATCAATACTAATACTTGTTACAGCACCAGTAGACTGATTGACATCCAAGCCGTTTGCAAAAGTTCCTAATTCATGATTTTTACTTAAAGCCATATGTATACCTTATCTGCTATACATATTTATGTTTAATTTATGTTATCGTATTTCCCTTAATTCCATGTATATTGGTGCAACCCAACCCCAAGTACTATTGTTACTACCTGAGTGACAGAAGTAGGTGTTGTTACTACCTTCACTTCTAAACTGAAAACCATAAGTCAGTGTATTAGTTGTATTATGATCGTGTCTAAAGTGTACAACGTGGTTCTGCATATCATTACCATCATAACCGTTATTTGATCTAAACCAAGATACCGCTAGATTATGCCTAATACCTGGACTTGCTCCTTGTGATAATAGATTTTGTGTAGCACCACTATTAGTAGAACTCCAAGGAGCAATAGCCATTAGAATATTTGAAGCACCTGTAGGATTCATTGGGATATGATATGTAGCAAGAATATAACTGTCAACGTATTTTGGAGTGATTGCTATTCTATATGCTGAGTTAACTTCAGCCCATACATTAATTGGATTAGCAGTTGAATGTGTATAACTATTCATATGTATAGTCTGAATAGTAGCACCTCCTGCGTTTAATTTTTGACCATTAATTAACTCCACTTCACCGTTTGCATACACCATTAACTTGTTATCGTTGCTGTGAAATCCTAAATTAACTCTGTTGCTGGTAGAACCAGCACCTGCATAAGTAAAGTCAACTTTAGCTAGATTATTTAAACTGTTTGCTACACCAAAGTTTACACTAACAGTACCACCTGTGATATTAGGTTCTAAAAATTCTACTATGTCTTGATAACCGGAACTTTCTGTGCTTACTCCATGCACTGATAGTCTTCTTCTTGAGTTAAAAGGAGTATGTGTGCCAATACCAACTGGACCACCCATCAACCAACTATTACCATTAGTATCCAGAACAACACCATCATTAGTTACACCTTGTTTTCTTAGTCTTAAATATCCACTGTCCAATGCTGATCCGCTAGATCCTCTTCTACCTAACATAGCAACTTCGTAGTCAGCAGATTCTACAGTCAATCGAGCACCATCACCATGAACAACTAGTTTTTCAGTTGGAGTATCTGTGCCAATACCAACATTGCCATTACTATCAATCCTGACTCTTTCCGCACCTCTTGTCCCTATTCTTAATGCACCATCATCATGTTGATAAATTATATAACCATCGTAGGTTGAAGCATCACTATTACCACCCAAAGCATCTGCAAAAAATATTGTACCTTGATGAGCATTACCTGAAAAAATAGTCATACCATTATGACCAGAACCAGTGCCTAAAATTAAATTATCTGCTGAACTGTAAGCTCCAGTACTAGTTTGTCCTATTAAAACCTTACCACTTGAATCCACATCAAGAGCCAATGGTAAGTCACGCATTTCCTTTGCTCTAGTCATTGTGCAATCTCCATAGCTGTAATTGTACTGTGTGTGGTATTATTTCCACCTACAGCATAATTGTTAAATCCTATAGATCCAGCTGTGCCCGCACTTAGGTAGTAGACTTCATATGTTGTTGCACTTGTTGTTGCTGGCGAATCAAAAAATTGATGAGCTAAACAAGCACCATATTCAAACCCTGACCCAGCATTTTGTCCTTGTACTGAACTCATAAAATTAACAATAGAACCGTTTTTATACAAATGATAAACGCCGTAAGTTCCAGCCGATGCTGTGTATAAACCATTCATAGACACTAAAACTAAAACCTTACTATTATTAAATTTAGGGGTTATTGTCACGTTTAGTCCACTAGCAACCGCACTAGTACTATTAGTAGGTGACCATGCACTTCTTTGGCTGGACACAACCTGAATTGTACTTCCTGCAATGTGTACACCAGCTGTGCCATCACTTTTGGTAATACTATCAACTTTCATTACACTGCTCATTGTGCTATCTCCATTAGTACTATGCTACCTCTATTGTTACTGTTCATACAAGTGCTTGTCCAACCACTGTTTCCTACTCTGTGTTGCACTCTAAAAGTTGTTGATGTAGTTGTTCCTGGTGAATCTAAACATTGTAATTGTACTGAACTCCATGCATCTGATCTACTGGCATTACCTGTGTGGTCTCCAATGACTACTGCACATAATTCTGTATCTGAACCACCTGATATCAATCTTTTCAAAAACAAGTATGCTTGTACATCTGTTCCAGGTTCTTCAACACAGTGATGAGGAATACTTGCAGTAGCAAGTATTTTACTGGTTGAAAACTTAGGAGTAATTGTAGCAGTCAATCCACTGTCTACAACACTGGTAGAACTTGTGCTATTTGGTGTACTAGTTGATCCTTCTACAACCTGTATTACATGTCCTGGAATCTTTACACCATTGCCACTGGTTTTTTCTTCAATTGTATCGACACGCATAGTACTCATTGTGCAATCTCCAATAAATGCATAGTTGATTTAGAATATGATGCACCATCTCTGTTAATATTAAATGTGCTTGTACCACTGCTGGAATAAAAACGAAATTTATATGTCAATGCGGATGTTGACGCAGGACTATCAGTATAAGTCATACTAACTGTAGCTACTGAGTTATCAGTTGAAGCCCAGACTAGAGGCCAAGCAAACGGTTTAATATATGAGTTGGTACTACCATCATCTCTATGCAGATGCCAATGTCCATAAGTATAATCAGCGGTAAAAGTTATGCCATCTAAATCTATCATACACATTATTTTACTTGTGTTGAATTTAGGAGTTATAACACCTTGTAATCCACTGTAACCACTGAAAGAACCACCACCTACACTATATGATTCTTGCGTTCCATAGGTAAAATCTAAAACTTGGATAATATGTCCTGGTGAGTGTAATGTATGTCCACTAGGAACTAAAACTTGGTTAGCATTTGATCCTGTTGTAGGTCCTTGTATGTTTTGTACTGTAATAGTTCCAGACATTATACCACCGTAAAGTTTCCGTTTATTGTTAGCGTTACACCTGTTGCAACATTAATAGGTCCACCTGCAATTGCATTTTCAGTTGTAGCTATTGTTGTATTAGTACTTATCGTGTTGCTGTGCTTTCTAATAGGTGATGTTGTAATCTCTGCATTGCTACTACCTTCTAACACTCCATCTTTTGTTAACTTCATGTTTAATGTAGGTGAACTAGTACCACTATTTGTTGCGAATTCTAAGTCAGCAGGCATGTTGTTTGTACTGGGTGTACCGTTTACTACCGCTGTAATTGTAGCACCATATGTATCTAGATCTGTGCCGTCATCACCAATAAAAAGTATACCGCCAATACCATCATTGTCTTGTAAAGCTGTAAAATTATCAGCTGTAGTATTGCGACTTTTTGCAAGGATTATACCTGAAGCGTAAACACTAGAATCTCGTCTCACAGCCGCCATATAACCATTAAAACCAGAACCTGTAACTTGAAATGCTGGTTGTCCACCAGACAGCGTTGTATCTGTTCCGACCGAACCTAATCTTATTCTACCACTATCATCTAAAACAAAAGGAGTAGTACCACCTGCACCTAAATTTAATGTGCCTGAACTGTGATCATATTCTACTCGACCTTGATAGCTTCCTGTACCACTGGTAGCGTCAGCAAATCTTATCTGACCTTCACCGCTTGAACCTGAGAAAATTGTTAGAACTTCAGTACCTGTTCCACCACCAACTACTGCTCTAGTAAATGGTGTTGCTGTACCTATACCTACTCTGTTGGTTGTACCATTGACAACCAATGTACTTGTGTCTACTGTAAGATTAGCAAAATTACTTGAATTTGTCAAGAGCTCAAATACATTAATTTCAACCTCATCATTGATTGCTAGGTTGCTTACAAAGTTGACACTGGTGCCTGATGTTGCTACATAATCATTTGCACTGCCTTGAATCTGTTTGATACCATTTACATATACTTCAACATTTTCTGTGCCGTTAGTTACATAGTTTAGTTTGTGACTGGCTGTACCCGTTCCACTGCCTGCACCTGTTGCTGTAAATTGTGTGCCTACATTATTGTTTGCTGAACCAATTGCTGTAAAGTCTGTGTTGCCTGCACTTACAATTATGTAAACATATCCTGTTACAAAACTACCAGCTGAGACTATAACATCATCTTTACCACTTACGGCATTTGTAACACTGCCAACTGTATACAAGTATTTTCTAAATGTTGTATTTGCGTCTGTGGATCCACCTCCACCTCCACCGCCTCCAGCAGGTACAGCATCTAAAAATGCACTACCATCATAAACTTTGAGTTTGGCATTTAAACTGTCAAAAAAGAAACTACCTTGAGCAGGAGTACCTGAATAACTGCTTCCGTATTGTACAGTTGCATTGTTAACACTACCACGCAAACTACCTCCGGTAATTGTAGTTGCTTTTACTCTAGCGTCAGTAAAATACAAATTTGTATTTTCAGTAATACCACTTGTGTTAAGTGTAATGTTTTGACTGCCGTCAAAAGTTACACCAGAAATAGTTCTTCCAGTTGCTAGTGTAGTTGCTGTATCGGCATTGATTGTTAAATTATTGATAAAGCTAGCATTGACTCTAGTATCAATAGCACTGTTTGCTCTTGCAGTTGTGTAATACAAATTGCTGGAACCTTCACTAAGTCCATCTGTATCTGTAGGACCACCAGCATCATCAGCAACAACCCAAGCACTGCCATTGTATTTAAGTATTTTACCATTTGCTACACCTGAAGTATTGACATCAGTCAGATCATTTAATTGAGAAGCCGCATGAGCTGTTACACTGGCGGCGGGCAATGTCACTGTTTTTGTACTTAGATTAAGTGTGGCGTTTAACTTTCCTGCTGTAATTTCACCGTCAGGAATATCTGCCACAGTAATACCACCTGTGGCAATTTGATCTGCGCCAATTGCGCCTGTTGCTATAGCTGTACCTGGAAGTTTATCAATTGCCATATGTATACCTTATTT
>CEVB01006138.1_pt1 | contig 16547 bp, 10 predicted proteins | sample 531381 | NCBI WGS metagenome assembly CEVB01 (sample SAMEA2622763, study PRJEB7988) | marine metagenome | biome: marine biome (ENVO:00000447); feature: surface water layer (ENVO:00002042); material: "saline water (ENVO:00002010), including plankton (ENVO:xxxxxxxx)" | depth 5 m | reverse complement strand
GCCAACTAACAATATGCTGCCAGTGTCCCTGCTCTGCCTGTTGCCAGCAGTGTAGCTTTTCTTCCGCCATGTACAGGCAGGTGCTTAGTGCCGTCTGACTGTACCAGTGTAGTTGCAACCGGGTCTGACAACTTTGGTTCTGCTGCTCGGTTACACAAATTTGTGGGCTGACATCCCAACACAAACTGCTGCTGCAGTTTGCGGGTAAGGGATTGGGTGCTGCAATACCGTTAAGTGCCAGTAACAACCAAAGTCCCTGCATCAAAATAACCGGTAACTTACGCCAAAAAACCAGGTCGTCACGTGGTCGGTACGCACCAGAGGGCTGTCTGTCATTGCATCATCCAGATGTAAGTAACGTAAAAATGCCAGCAACGCTACCCGTTCTGACAACGGGTATTGCCAGCCTAAGCGCAGTTCAGGCTGCCAGCTTGGCTTGCCTTTGTAGCGGTCAAGATAGAACGGCTCATTATTATCAATGCCATAGTAAGTATCAATCAGTTTGGCGCTTTTCCAGTGTAATCTGGCGCCCAGCTGCCAGTTGCCGGTGCTGGTTTGCCAACTGCGTCCGGCGCCAATAGTGGCATGCTGGCCCTGATAGGTATTGCTGACATCCTGCCAGGCAACACCCTGCAGGTGCCAGTTTTCACCAAACCAGTCCAGCTGCAGGCCAAGATCATACGCCGTCGGCCGTTTACTGATCTCGCGTACGGAAGCTTGCAGCGGGCCTGTGTCTTTTTCTGTTTCATCTACGATGCCTGAATTGGCAAAGCTGTGGCGAAACTGGAAAGCGTTGCCACCAAACCATTTCTGAAAAAAGCCTTTTTCCTGATTAAACTGGCCAACCAGACTAAGCTGCCATTGGTCATTTAAAGCCCAGCTGGTTCCCAGCTTACCATTATCGAAAAACCAGTGTTTGCTGTAGTAATAAATATCCGGCAATAACACCAGCGGTAATTCATCACCATCATGCAAGGGGTTACTGCGCTGACCGTAGCCCAGCGCAATATTCAGATACAGTTTCTGCTCTGTTACACAATTATCGTCCTGCGTGCAGGGCAAAGCTGTTTCAGCTTGCGCAGTTATGCTTAGCAGGCATAGCAGTAGTAACCAGTATCGCAAAGGGCACCTTAATTCAGACAGACTTCCAACGACGGCAGTTTACCAAGTAGTTGAGCCACAGATAAGCAGATATAACAATGTTTCACAATTTGCTCAGTTAACCACCAGGCCAGGTGGTTTGGTTAGCGGCAGAACAAAATTGAATCCACCTGCAATTCCCACTATGATAAGCGCATCAAACAGATAAGTACCGGTGTCATCCATACAGGTACCCGCGGTCGTGGTAACGCCACTGCTATAGCAGAGCATCCAGATGAAAGACAAAGCTACTTCATTCGATATTGCCTATATGGCCGGTGTGTCACAGTCGACGGTATCGCGGGCCTTACGTAACAGCCCTCAGGTTAACAAAGAAACCCGGGAAAAAGTGCAGGCAATAGCGCGGCAGCTGAACTATAAAGTTGATAAAAATGCCAGTAATCTGCGCCAGCAACGTAGCAGTACGCTGGCGCTGCTGTTGTTTGAAGATCCTACCACTGATGAGTCGTTGATTAACCCGTTTTTCCTGTCGATGCTGGGTAGTATTACCCGTGCCTGTGCTAAGCGTGGTCAGGATCTGCTGGTATCGTTTCAGCAGTTAAGCGATGACTGGCATGCCGACTATGAAGACAGCAATAAAGCCGACGGCATTATTCTGCTCGGTTACGGCGATTACAAAGACTACGAAGAAAAGTTAGCTAAGTTGCTGGCGCAGGAGACACATTTTGTCTGCTGGGGCGCAGAAGTGCTGGGGCATCCGGAATTTACGCTGCGCAGTAACAATCGCGAAGGTGGGCGTTTAGCCGGCGAGCACTTGCTGGCAACCGGGCATAAAAAGTTTGCCTTTATTGGTAATGCATCTGAAGGCAGCCCGGAGTTTAGTGCCCGTTATCGTGGTTTCATCGATGCACTGAATACCGCAGGTATAGGTGAAAGTGAGGTGCCGCATTTTGATGCTATTTCTACAGAAAGCGCTGGTGATAAGGCGACAGAACAATTACTGGCAGCAGGGCATCGGGTTGACGCTATTTTCTGTGCCAGTGATCTGATTGCTATTGGTGTGATGCGCTGCCTGAAGCGCCATCGTATCAACGTGCCGGAAGATATTGCCGTAATGGGTTTTGATGATATTCCGGTGGCCTCTTTTGCTACCCCTGCGCTGAGTACTATCCAGCAGGACACCACCAAGGCTGGCGAGCTGCTGGTAAATAACCTGCTGCAGCTGATTAATAACCAGCCGATTACCGTTAACCAGATAGAACCCAAGCTGATTATCCGTCAGTCTTGCGGTTTCCATCGCGGCGGCTAATACCTGTATCAGCCTGATAGATGGTATCTTTATTAACGCTTTAATAACCTTGATTACACCGACGCTGCCTTGTGCTAATATCCGGCGCTTTGTTGTTTGGCTTAATTAGGGACAAATGCCGGTGTATTATTTATCTCGCTTTATTTTACTGTGGTTTGCGTTGCTACTGGCTTTGCCTGTGCTGGCAAACCAGACGTTGGCCAACCGCATGTTGGATGTACGTAAGGTTGAAGGATTAGATGTTTATTACAATCTGAGTAATGGCATGCCACTGCAGGGTGAATACCGGCTGGTGCGAGATACGCAGGGTTACACTCTGGCAAGTTTTGATCAGGGGCTGGTGCAAGGCGGCTGGCAGGTGTTTGATCAGCGTAATCAACGTATTTTAACTGGACAGTATCAAGCGGGCAGACAGCACGGCGAGTGGCAGTACTTTAGCACTGATGGCATGGTTGAGCAGATAGAACATTATGATGGCGGCGTTGCTACTGGCTTGTGGCAGCGCTTTAATAGCCAGCAGCAGGTAATTGAGACTACGCAATTTGAGCGGGGCGAAAAAACTAACGTCAGCCGTTTTTATGATAACGGCAAAACACGCAGCGTCGAAACCTATCAAAACAGCCTGCGGCATGGCGTGTGGCAAACGTTTCATCTAAATGGCCAGGTTGCCGAGCAATGGACATACGCCAACAACCAGCTAACCGGGCTATATCAAAGTAAGAATGAGCAAGGTGAGGTATTGCTGCAAGGCGAATACGATGCGCAGGGCCAGCAGGATGGGCTGTGGCAGCAATTTTATACCGCCGATGTGATAGAAGCGAAAGTGCAGTACCTAAATGGTAAGCGTCATGGCTTAACCGAACAATTCAGTACCGACGGTACTTTGGTTCGTCAGTGCCATTATCAGCAGGGTGTGCAACACGGTGAATGCCGCGACTTTTATGCCAATGGCCAACTAATGAATGCTTTGTTGTTTAAAGACGGCAAGCAACACGGTGAACAGCAATGGTTCAGTGAACAAGGTCAATTGATACAGAAACAGCATTATATTGATGGTATGTTTGCCGGTGAGCAGTTGCAGTATTACCCCAATGGCGAGTTATCAAAACGCGTTACCTACCACACGACAGAACGCAGCGCGAATGGCCAATTTCCATTGCATGGTATTAGCGAAATCTATCAGGAAAATGGCCTGCTATTTGACCTGTCCAACTATGTACTGGGTGAACGTGACGGCGTACATAAGCGCTATATGGAAGACAAGCTGGTAGAAGAGTCCTATTACAAAGCCGGTAAACGCCATGGCCTGAGTAAAACTTTTTATTCATCAGGCGAGCCGCGTGAGCACAATACCTATGTTGATGGCCAGCTAACAGGGCCTTTCAAAAGTTGGCATATCAACGGCATGCTGCGTGAAGAGGGTGAGCGCAAAGACGGCCAGCTAACCGGGCGCTACCAGCTGTTTTACGATACCGGCAAACCACAAAAGCTGGAACACTACGCCATTGAGAAAAAGGCCTCAGACTATAAGTTTGCTCTGGAAGGTAAGTATCAGCAATGGGCCGGAAATGGCGACCTGACGCAAGAGGGTAACTATGCTGATAACAAACGGCACGGCAATTGGATAACTTACCAGCAAGGCGAGAAAAGCCGCGAGCAGGAGTTTATTACCGGTAAAGCCGAAGGCCGCTTTGTCGATTACTATCAGGGCCGCCGCCGCACTAGCGGTTATTACCTGAATAACCAAAAGACCGGCGAATGGATTGAATATTACTATCAGGCTGATGACCCAACCTATGGTTTTATTCCGGAAGGCACCGTACGGTACAAAACCCGTTGGCTGGAGAATAAACAGCATGGTAAAGCCGAATTCTACACGGCCAAAAACATTCTGTACAAAGTCGAAACCTGGGAAAAGGGCGAGAAAACCGGAGATTATAAAGAGTTTTACGTCAGTAACGGTGAAGCCAAAGTTGCGGGCCAACTAAAAAAAGGCCAATGGTTCGGCTTATGGCAAGCCTGGTACGAAGACGGCACTCTGGCGCAGGCGGTTCATTACGACGAAAGCCGTAAACATGGGCTGGCACAGGAATACTATGATAATGGCCAGCTGAAAAGTGAAATTGAGTACGAATACGACAAGCCGCATGGCCGCTATCACCTATTTCATTTAAATGGCCGGCCGCAGCAAAAAGAAAACTATGTAAAAGGCTTAAAAGAAGGTGAGGCGGAATACTTTCATCAGAACGGTAAACCGCAACAGCAAGGCGCTTACCTGCGCGACCGTAAAGAAGGCGAGTGGCTGGAGTTTTGGCCAAATGGCCAGGTAAGAACCCAGGGCGGCTATATCAGTAACCGACCATCCGGCGACTGGCAGTACTTTGACCAGCATGGCAAGCTAATTAAAACCGAGCATAAAGGCTAACCAGAACCTCGGTGCGCTGTCACTGGAAACAGCGCACTGGTCTCGGTGTCACAGTAATTGTAATAGAAACTATTATCATTTAAACTTCGGCCTGCTGATTTTTACTGACACAGGTTTATTCATGAAGTTTCCTCTTACCGCTGTAGCACTGCATTGTATGCTGACTTTCTCTGCGTCTGCCGATGATAGTACTGAAGCTGCAGCGTCACTTGAACATATTGAAGTGAAAGGCCGGGCACAAACTCTGTACCGGGTTGACTCGTCTAACCTGGGTACCCGCACAGATACACCACTGGATGAAGTACCGCAAAATATTCAGGTTCTGCCCGAGGCTTTAATTCGGGACCAGGCTGCACGCCAGATCACCGATTTATACCGCAGCATGAGTGGTGTCAGCAGCTTCAGCTATTCAGGTGTAACCTTTCGTGGCTTTCGTCAGGATGAAATTTTATATGATGGTGTCCGGGGTGATCCGTTTAACGGTTTTGCCGTGCCTCAGCTGTTTAACATCAATGAAATTCAGGTATTAAAAGGGGCAGCTGGTGCCCTGTATGGCAGCATGGCACCGGGCGGTTTGATCAACTACAGCACTAAAAAGCCGACGGCAGTACCAGAGCGTCTGTTAAAGCTAGCAATGGGTAATGACAGTTTTTACAGTGGATCTGTCGAGTTAAGTGGCCCACTGACGGATGACGCTACCCAGCGTTATCGTGCCGGTATTTATAAAGACAGCGAAAAACCGTTCCGGCAAAATACTGATGTCGAAAACCAGATCCTGGATTTTGGCTACGCTATCGATCTGACGCAGGACACTGTACTGACGCTGCAATATACCGATGTAGAGCAGGATTATGGCGGTGCGCGTTTACGCGGTGTACCGGCAGATGCGCAGGGTAATTTTCTGGCTGATCGCAGCTGGAACCACAATGAAAGCACGGATTATCAGAGTTTAACGGCAGAGGTGTATCAGGCGCGGCTGGATCATCAGGTAAATGCCTACTGGAGCACCGATGTTACCGTGCGTGGTTACCAGAATCAGGAGCTGCAGAATTATCATGAACCATTTTGCAGCTTTGATACTGACGGTGACGGTGTGATTGATTACTGTGGCCGCCAATTCAGAGATCAGAATCGTGAAAACGATTCAGTAAGCGTGACCTGGAATAACATTGTTGAGCTAAACCGTGCTGGTATTGACCATACCTTGCTGATCGGGGCTGATTATCTGCAGCAGGACTCCTATTTTTCTGGCCGTAACGCCCAACCGGTTGAAAGTGGTGGTGTGGTGCCGGGGCTTAGCCTTATCGACCCACAATATGGTTTAACCAGCCGCGCAGATTACAACCTTGATGCAGTTACACCAAATATCACAGATACCCAAACACAACGTAAAGGTGTTTATCTGCAGGACCAGCTGACGTTCTCAGAGCGCTGGAATGTTTTGCTGGGCTTGCGCTGGGACAGTTTTGAAGACACCAATCAGCGTAACAATACGAAAGTATCTGGCAACGATACCTCGTGGCGGTTGGGGACGACTTATCAGCTGACAGATTATGCCCGTGGTTATCTTGTTGCAGCCACCGGCTTTGTACCGCAGGCTGCAGCGTCACAGATTGCTGAAGTCGGCGGCCCCTTTGAGCCGGAAACGTCGCGTCTGTATGAAGCAGGCATACGCTTCTCCTTGCTTAACGATGCTATCAGACTAAATACCGCACTGTACCAGATCACCCGTAACAACATTCTGCAGGCTGATCCGCGTGGTGATGTCGGCGGTGATGGCCGGGACGACCTGCTGGCGCTGGGTGAAGTGCGTAGCCGCGGCTTTGAGTTGGATATTCTGGGTGATTTAACCGACAACTGGGTAATGAACCTGAACTATGCTTACAACGATACTCGGGTAACGGAAGATACCAGCGGCATTACCAATGCTGTTAACGGCCGTTTTGCCAACGCACCCAAACACCAAATCGGCTTGTGGAGCCGTTACGAGTTACCAACGCTATTGTCGTCACTCGCTATGGGAATTGATTACGTCGGCGAGCAAATCAGCATCGGTGGCCAGGCTGTAAAGTCTTACACCGTATTTGATATTAGCTGGCAGACAGAATGGCAAAGCTGGCTGGTACAACTGAACGTGAAAAACGTGTTTGACAAAACATACGCCAGCAGCGGTTTTATTGCCCGCACCGGCCATTTTCCGGGCGAGCCGCGGCGGATTTATTTAACCACCACGTACCAGTTCTGATATGACAAACCGGCAATGGTTTACCCTGCATTCGTGGGCTGGCTTCGTGTTTGGTAGCTTGCTGTTGATGGTGTGTATTACCGGGGTTTTGGCAACGCTCAGTTATGAAATTCAGTATCTGAGTGATGCTAAGTTTCGTGCTGAAACACCGCGCAGCGGGCCGGTAAACTGGGCGCAGCTGGAGCAGAACCTGGCACAGGCTTACCCGGATAGCCAGCTTATCAATGCTCAGGTACACCAGCAGTGGTACCTGGCAGGCGAGGCTGCCTTGGCGACGCCGCAGGGCTTCAGGTTTGTCTACTTTGACCCGGCCAGTGGTAAGCTGACCGGCAGCGGTGGCTGGGGGCGGTTATCGCGCTTTTTGCGTAACCTGCATATGTATTTGTCGATGGGCAGCAGCGGCAAAGTGATTGTTACCTCGCTTAGCTTTTTGTTACTGATAACGCTGGTCACCAGCTTTTTTGTCTACCGTAACTGGTGGCAACAATGGTGGCGTAACCCGGGTAAGTGGCGCTGGTCTGTGCGCAGCAGCTGGGCATCCTGGCACAAACTGATTGGGCTGTGGAGCTGGTGGTTTGTTTTGCTGATGACCGTTACCGGCCTTTGGTATTTTACCGAGCACTGGTTACTACGTACTGATATGCAGTTTTACCCTGAACTGCCTAAAGCTGCATTACACAGCGGCACTAGTAACACACTAAGCCACAACGGCGAAGCCTTATCACTGGCTCAGTTGGTCGCAATAGCGCAGGCTCAGCGGCCGGAGCTGGATATTCGCAGCGTGCTTTACAACAACCGGCCACAAGCACCGATAATACTGACCGGGCAGGATAACACCCTACTGGTGCGGGACAGGGCCAACCGTATTTATCTTGATGGCAGCGGGCAGATAATTGGTCTGCAGTACGCCGCAGATTTGGGTGTGCTTGCCCGGCTTACCGATATGGCTGATCCACTACATTTTGGTAATTTTAGCGGCCTGGCAGTTAAACTGATTTATGCGCTATTTGGTACCGGCCTGTGTATTCTGGTGGCCGGCGGTATGCGAATGCACTGGCTGCGGACTAAACACAAACAGCCATCGCTGGCGCGCTGGCTTGGTGTGTTTGGCTGGCTGGCGCTGTTTGTCGCAGTTGCCGGTATCTGTTGGACAGCAGCAACATTTTCGCAGCGCGAACTGGAACGGGCACCCTTATCGCCGTTACTGGGTACTGTGCTGCAAAATAAGGGCTAACTGCTGGGCGTAGTATCCTGCTCACGCAGGTGCAGTTTGTCCAGCGCTTCACGTAATGTCGGGTAAAACGTCAATCTGCCGTGGATCGGCTTGACTCCGGCTTTGGCCAGGGTTTTCAGCGGCTGGAACTGTAAATCGGCAATCACCAGCTCGGTGTTGTTGCGCTGACATTTGCTGATAAGTTTGTTCAGTGCCGCCAGACCGCCGGTATCCAACAACGGCACACCATCCATATACAGCACCAAACCCCGGCTTTGCTCGCTCAGGCGGGCAATATCAGCAAAAATCCGATCGGCGGCGGCGAAAAACAGTGGCCCACTTATTTTCAGTACCTGCCAGCCTTCAGGTAGATGCTGCTCCACTTGCTTACGGTTGTTGCTGATGTCGGTCACCTTGCTCATTTGGGCAATTTCTTTAACGAACAGCACCGCCGCCAACAAAATACCTGTGGTTATCGCAATCACCATATCAAACAGCACGGTCAGGCTAAAACAGGTAACAAACACCCAGATATCGCTACGTGGTGCGGTTTTCAACAAATGCAGCGCTTTGGGTGCTTCACTCATATTCCAGGCTACCATCACCAACAAAGCAGCCAGTGCCGCCATCGGTAGATAAGACAATACCGGTGCCAGCAGCACTAAACCTAACAGCAGTACCACAGCATGCACCATTGCTGAGACTGGCGATTGCGCACCGGCCTTATAGTTTGCCGCCGAGCGGGCGAGTGCCGCAGTAGCGGTAATGCCGCCAAAGAAGGGGGTAATAATATTCCCAAGGCCCTGGCCGAACAGCTCGCTGTTGGCGCTGTGACGCCGGCCTGACATGCCATCGAGCACCACGGCGCATAATAACGATTCAATCGCACCCAGCATCGCCATAGCAAAAGCAGCACCCAGCAAGTCTTTTACCAGCTGCCAGCTAAAGCTTAGTAGTTCACCATCAGGCCCTGGGCGTAGCCAGGGCCAATCGAAATAGGGCAAGTAAGGTGGAATGCCTCGGCCATCGCTGCCATCAGCAGCGCTATAGCTAAAACGTGATCCTATGGTGTCAAGTTCAACGCCAAACTGCAGCAATACTAACGCCAGTAAAGTGCCGATAAACAAGGCAGGTAAATGGGCTGGCAGCGGTATTTTCAGTTTAGGCCACAGCAGCATCACACCCAGTGTTACCAACGCTACTGCCAGACTGGCTGGCGATAGCTGCGGTAAATGCTGCGCCAGTACGACGACTTTTTCGGCGTAGTGCTCTGGCAGGCCGCTAAGGTTTAAGCCAAAAAAATCGTTGATTTGTAAGGAGGCAATCACCACCGCGATACCGGCAGTAAAACCCAGTGTTACCGGTTCGGGAATGTATTCTATCAGACGGCCCAGCCTGAATGCCGCCATCAATAGCAACAACACACCTGATAATACCGTGGCTAGTAATAAGCCACTCAAGCCGTACTTCATTGCTACCGGGTACAGAATAACCACAAAAGCTGCTGTCGGGCCGCTGATGCTGTATCGGGAGCCGCCGGTCAGCGCAATAATAAAGCCAGCGATAATAGCGGTGTACAAGCCATACTGTGGTGCTACGCCTGACGCAATGGCCAGTGCCATGGCCAGTGGAATGGCAATAATGCCAACGGTCAGGCCAGCCAGCAGATCTTTGCTCAGTTTATTGGCGTTATAGCCTTCAGCCATTACTTCACGCAGCGCATGGCACAGGCGTAGCGAGAACAGATGAGAACGGTCAGACATACCAGCATTCACTGTAGAACCGCTAAGGAATAAACATAGTGTAACGCTGGTAAAGGCTTGCGCCTATGCGCTTTTAGTATGGTTGTGTTGCTTTAACAATGGCGCAATACTGCTTAGCTACAATAACTGCCCAGCTAAGCCAAAAGGAATCATTGTGACTAAAGCCGTTAATTTTGTTTTGCTGTTTACGCTGTGTAGCCTGATGTTCAAAGTACATGCCACTAACCTGGTTGTTGAAAGCTTTAATATTCGGTACGACAACCCTGCAGATGCACCAAATGCCTGGCCCGACAGACAACAGCTGGTTTACGCCCACTTAAACACACTGCAGCCTGATGTGCTGGGTTTACAGGAGGTGTTGCACCACCAACTCAACTGGTTAAGTGAACAACTGCCTGATTATGACTACATTGGTGTTGGCAGAGATGACGGCGTTACTGCCGGTGAGTTTGTGCCATTGTTTTACAATAAAAATACCCTGACAAAACTGGATGGCGGCAACTTTTGGTTGTCTGAAACGCCGCAGATAGCTGGCTCTATCGGCTGGCAAGCCCATCTTCCCCGCGTGGCCAGTTGGGGGCATTTTGAGAAAAACGGCAGTGATTTTTTTGTCTTTAACGTGCATTTTAGCCATGTAAGTGATGTGGCACGGCAAAAAAGCGCAGCGTTTCTGCTAACACATATTCCGGCCATTGCAGGCAGCAAACCGGTTATTTTACTGGGTGATTTTAATATGCTGCACAATAGCGCAGCTTATAAAACGCTTACCACAGGCCCTTTGCTGCCATTAACCGATACTGCAATACTGGCAAACGCAGAGGGCGTAGGTACTTACAATGGTTTCGCTGCCGGCGAACGGGAGCGTATCGACTATATTTTTATCAGCAAGGGTTTAAGAAGTTCCAGCTACCGCACTTATCAACTGAGCGTGGGCGGTGTGTATATTTCTGACCACTTTCCTATTTCGACAGTCATTAGCTTACCGTCAAAGTCTTAAAAAAGGGTACTGCACTGAGGTTTTCCCCGGTGCAGTTTTCCATTGTTGTTATCGATTTGATAAACAGGCAGCAGCCGTGATTACGGCTTAAAGATATTGCTTAAGCCAGGCAGCGGTTTCCGCATCGGCTTCGGCGTGGTTGGGTATCAGATAATGATCGGCACCTGTATATTCAATATATTTATGCGGTTGCTTTTTCTGCTTAAGTGCTGCGGCCATAGTTCTGGCCTGGGACACATCAATTCGGTCATCCTTCTCGCCATGCAACAGTAAGATGGGCAACTGTTGCGGCAGTTTATCCAGCCAGCGTAAAACCGAGCGCTTGGCTAATTCGGCACTTTTATTGTTGGCATAGTCAGGAATAAATTTTTCGTATACGTTGTTCATTGAAGGTCTGGTTTGCAAAGCAATTTCAAGATCTGAACCGCCGGATTTAATCACCAGAGCTTTTAACTGCGGCATTCGGGTTGCTGCGAGATAACTCATAATACTACCGCGACTTACACCAATCATTGCTACACGTTGGCTGTCTGCTGTTGGCATGCCTTCAATAAGTGGGAAAAGGTTGACGACGTCATTAACATCTATACCACCAAACTGGTCAAGCATGATGTCGCGGGATGCCGATGCTGTCCAGCCCGCCGCCCCACGGTATTGACTGGCGATGACAATGTAGCCTTGCTCGGCAAAGCGCATTAGGTTTTGCTGAATAGCCCCATAATGAATTTTACTCAGTGTCGCGTTCCCGCCGCGGTTATAAATGATAACAGGTAGTTTCTGATTATTTTGTGCGGCGGCTTTCGGTCGCAGCATAACGCCTTCAACCAGAATGCCGTCCGACTCATAAACAAAGATCCGGCAATCGATATTTTGCTGGCGCGTTTCAACAACCGCTCTGGGAAATTGCTCTTCAAACGCAGCGGAATTAAATTTGGGCTTGTTACTCAACATAGCTGCCCAGCTGTCATAGCTGGCAAAGGGGCCGATATAACAGCTGAAATTTTCTTTTAGTGAACTCGCACTGGAAAACGCCGGTAATAACTCCGGCCCTTGTTTCGCTTTGGCCGGTTCCGCCTGCAGCGCCGGGCTGAGTAACATAGCGCTGAGTAAAATCAGTAAAGGTTTCATTAACTTTCCTTGTTGCATTTGGTTGTTAAATATCAAGGTACAATAAATTAACAAGGTGAATCTGACAAGCAAAGAAAAAACCGCCGCTAATAAAAGCCGGCGGTTTCAGGGAGAACATGTTGAAGGGATATTTACTGTGTGCTTTGTAAAATCAGTACGCCATTGGCGGCGAGCTGCTGGTTTTTAAGATCAAAAGCCCAGCTGGCGCTCAGGCCATCACGCGCTATATCGCTGATATCCTGCGCGCTGTCACTCAGGTTCAGCAAAAACAGGCTCATACTGCCATTTAGCTCACGGTTTATTTGCACTACACCGTTGTTGTGCTGGGTGACCTGATAGCTGCCTTGGGTACCCAGTTCCGGTCGCTGCTTTTTCAGAGCAATCAGCAGTTTATATAGCTGCCAAATCGAATCAGGTTGTGCCTGCTGGGCCGCTACGCTGCGATCCTGTGCATTAAGCTGGCTGGCCAGAAAGTCCGGGTACCAGTTGCTGAAGTTAGTACCAAACAGCTCTTGCTGCTCTACCCAGCTGGTATCGCTTTGGGTAAAGCCCGCCTGTTTGCTGTTATCCCACAGCATAGGCGCGCGTTTATACACATCGTGGCCTGTGCCGCCCTGGGTTAGGCCAATTTCTTCGCCGTAATAAATGTAAGGTGTACCCGGTGAGCTAAACAACATAGTGGCTGCTTGTTTAGCTTTGGCATCATGCTCACGCAGTTGGTAGGCGATACGCTCTTGATCGTGGTTGGTCAAAAATGGTGCGAAAAAGCTGAGTGGCGCGACTGAGTCGAGGCGCTGCTGTACATTTTGTTGTAACACCGTGGCATCGGCGGCTTTTTGTTTGTTCGAGCCCATAGTGCCAAACTGCGCTTCAGCGCCGGCATCTGGTTTTAACAAACCCAGAATTTTATAACCCACTTCAAAATCAAAACCCTGATCAAGCGCTTTGCCATCGCCATAATAACGCGCGGCTACCGGTATATCGACCCAGGCTTCACCCACCAGGTATGCTTGTGGGTTCACACTTTTAACGTATTGATTAAAGTCTTGCCAGTAGGCGATGGTTTCATCGGTATCGGCCTGAGCATCGGGCCCGCCTTCCATCGCAAAACGCACGGCATCTAAACGGAACCCGGCGACACCCCGGTCCAGCCAGAATTTAGCCATTTTTTTCATTTCTGCAATCACATCGGGGTGGCGCAGGTTTAAATCCGGCTGGCTGGCACCGAAAGCCGCGTAGTAGTAAGCATTGCGGGTTTTATTGTAGTGCCAGACTGCTCCGGGCTGGTCGTTGTTACTCCAGGCGTGGCCCCAGCCACTGCCAGCGGCGGGCATGTCGTCGCGCCAGATAAAATAATCTTTATACGGTGCTTCACCCGCGGCTGAGCGTTTAAACCAGTCATGCTCGCTGGAAATATGGTTGATCACCAAATCCAGAATCACTTTCATACCGTGGCTATCTGCAGCGCGTAAAAAGGCATCAAATTCTGCCATGCTGCCGTAATCGCTTTCTACCTGATAAAACTCGGTAAAGTCGTAACCGTGGTACGACGGTGCTTCAAACATCGGCGTTAACCACAGCGCATTTACGCCCAGCTCCTGCAGGTACGGCAGTTTGGCGGTCATGCCGTTAAAGTCTCCATGGCCGTCGGCATCGGTGTCAAAGAAACTACGCGGCCAGATCTGATAAAACACGGCTTGTTGCCACCAGGCCACATCAGCTGTTTGTTGTTGCGCAGCGGGTACTACCGGCTTAGTAGTTTGTGGCTCAGTTACCTGTGCTGGTTTGCAGCCTGCCAGTAACAAAGACAGTGCCAAGGCAGATAATGTAAAAGCTTTCATCAGATCCCCGTTTAAACTTTATTTGTGCACCATAGCGCTGCAACGTGGTGCTACTATGCTTGATAATGGTTCGTAATAACGCCAAAACAGTGCAACAACAAGATGAATACGTATGCACAGTTTTGCGCAATAGCGCTGCCTTCGTGTAGCTTAGTTCGATCTGTTGCGCTTACACAGAATAATAAAATCATCCGGGGAGCGGGTATGAAACAACCTAAGCTATCTTTCTGGCAGATCTGGAACCTCAGCTTCGGCTTTTTAGGGGTACAGATAGGCTTTGCACTACAGAATGGCAACGTCAGCCGTATTTTGTCAGATCTTGGCGCCGACTTATCGTCATTGTCATTGTTCTGGCTGGCCGCACCTATTATGGGCTTGCTGGTTCAGCCAATAGTCGGCGCAGCGTCAGACCGCACCTGGAACCGGTTGGGCCGGCGCCTGCCGTTTATGCTCGGTGGTGCTGTGGTGGCGGCTACCGCTATGGTGCTATTGCCAAACTCATCGATGATGGTGGCGTTTATTCCGCCCATGATATTTGGTCTGGTCATTTTTGCCATTAAAGATGCGGCTTTTAACGTGACCTTTCAGCCGTTTCGCTCCCTGGTATCCGATATGGTGCCGCCAGAGCAACGCAACCTGGGGTACTCGGTACAAACCTTATTGATTAATATTGGTGCTGTTTTTGGCTCTATTCTGCCTTTTGTGCTGACTAACGTGGTCGGGCTGGATAATGCCTCTAAAGCCGGGGAAGTGGCGCCGTCGGTCATTTGGGCATTTTACATTGGCGCAACAGTACTGCTTGGCAGCGTGCTTTGGACAGTATTTCGCACCAGAGAATATGCACCTGAGCAGTATTTTGCTTATAAAGGGCTGGATGCCAAAGCGCACGAGTTAGCTGTGCAGGCACAAAAGTCGCGTTCGCTGGGTGAGAAACTGACTGATTTCTGGCAAACCATGCTGGGTATGCCACGCATTATGAAGCAGCTGGCCCTGGTGCAATTTTTCTCCTGGTTTGCGCTGTTTATTATGTGGACTTACTTTCCGGCCGCTATTGCACAAAATACCTGGGGTGTTGGTACCGAGTGGTACGATGCTGCCTATATTGCCCAAGCTGGTGGTGTTCCGGCGCATATCGCCGCGGCAAAAGGCGCTGCCGGTGACTGGGTCGGCATTTTGTACGCCGGCTACTCGTTGTTTGCTGTGCTGTTTTCGCTGGTGATGGCTAAACTGGCCAATGTGTTCGGCCGTAAGTTTGTTTATTCAATGGCATTGCTGGCGGGTGGCGCCGGCTATTTAAGTTTTGCGTTGTTTACCGACCCAACCATGACCCATGTTGATCTGTTCATCACTCAGGTAGACATTCCGCAGGGCGCTTTAGGGCTAATGTTCCCTATGGTCGGGGTTGGTATTGCCTGGGCTGCCATTCTGGCCATGCCCTATGCGATACTGGCAGGTGCATTACCGGCAAATAAAACCGGGGTTTATATGGGCATTTTTAACTTTACTATCGCCGCACCGCAGATTGTGTCCGGTCTGATTGCCGGCTGGATTTTAGGCTCGGTATTTGAAAATCAGGCAGTCTATATTGTCATGCTGGCCGGCGCGGCTATGGTGCTTGGCGCATTGTCGGTATGGCTGGTTAAAGAGCAAGACACGCAAGCGCAGGTTTAAGCCGGCGTCCCGTTAAATATCTCGCCCGGTTTCGTCACCGGGCTTAGTCTCGCTAGTGCCGGTTGGCAGCGTCAACCTGGCAATCGCCCCTCCTTCAGGGCGCTCCAGCCGGCCGAAACTGCCGCCGTGCTGGCTGGCCACCCGGGCGACAATAGCCAGTCCCATACCATGATGAGAAACACCGTCGCTGACATTCTCATTGCTATGCCAGCCGGCACCGTCGTCAATAATGTCAATCTGGCAGTTACTGCCGTTAATATTAACTTCAACCCAAACATGGCCGTGGCAGTAGCGTAGCGCATTGCTGATAAGGTTTGACAGTGCGCGTTGCAGCAGTTTTTTATCGGCCTGAATATGTACCGACGCGCCGGGGAGCAGACTAAGCCGGTGTTCAGAGTTGGCGGCGAATTTCTCCAGTAGCTCTTGCAGCAGCGCATTGACATCAATATCCGTTAGCTGCAGATCAGAGCGGAAACCCTTTTGCGCCAGACGCAGATAATCGTAAACATTGTCTTCAATTTCCTGCAAGTTGCGGCGGATCTGTTTGCTGTCACTGTCCGGCAGTTGTTCCTCCAGCCGCAGCATAATAAAGCGCAACCGCGCCAGCGGCGTTTTTATATCATGGCATACTGTGTCGGCCATTTCGCGCTGCAGCAGGTTTAAATCCGCAATGGTTTGGTTCATCCGGCTTAACGACAATGCCAGCGGCTGCAGGTAAGATTTTTCACTTAGCTGAAATGCCGGCAACCGGCCTACCGCCACTTCTTTCAATGCGCTCTGGCGCAGTATTTCTACGTCACGAAATACATTGCGGCTGAGCCAGAACAAAAACAGCAGTAACAACAGAATAAATA
>CEVB01054623.1_pt1 | contig 16621 bp, 20 predicted proteins | sample 531381 | NCBI WGS metagenome assembly CEVB01 (sample SAMEA2622763, study PRJEB7988) | marine metagenome | biome: marine biome (ENVO:00000447); feature: surface water layer (ENVO:00002042); material: "saline water (ENVO:00002010), including plankton (ENVO:xxxxxxxx)" | depth 5 m | reverse complement strand
TTTTTTCTAATTTTTATTTTAAATTTTTTTATGATTTAACCTAAATCTATTTAATAAATTACTTGAATTCCATCAGGTTTGATTACAACTCTACGGATATGGGACATCTGTGCGAACCATTGTTTTTGGACTTTAGGTGTGTTAAGATATTGGTAATTAACTCTGATTTCATTACTCTTAGCATCATAAGAGTGATTGTCTGTGGAAAGTCTGCGTCCAGCGGTAAAATGTGCGTGAAAGTTTCTTAAATCATTAACCTTAATATCACCTCTTTCCATAGCCTTTTCTGCTTCTTGGACGGCTACATCGTTCCATGCTTCAAGACCACCATCTGCTGCGGTATTACTGCGGAGGCATTCAATTGGGAGGTCAGGGGCAAGAGTGTTATTAAGTAAGAACTGATAATTTTGAAGACTATCTTGAGGAGCATCAAGAGCAGAGTTCTGAAATTCTTGTCCTCCAACACCGAAAGAAGAGCGAACAGGGTTAATCACAAGAGATTTGGCTCGGGCTTCAAGTGTAGGAATGAGTAGAGATGTTCTGGGTGCTTGATTGTCTTGGAGGCGGTATAAATTCCAAGAAGAATATTCATAAACAAGACCACCTTCGCTATTGACTTTCGCCATCATAGCCTCCGAAAATTCAGGTGGGGTCATAACAGTTCCTATAACCATTTCTACATCATTCAATTCAAATGTAAGTGAGGGTGTAATGGCGACAGTTCCAAGACCAGTAGTAGTAGAAAGAAGAGCAGCAGCATCACCAGTTGCTTCGGCAATATTTGCTCCACCACGGTTTCCAAGACATTGATTAGCAACAGCGGCATCATCACCAACAGCGACAGGAACATTATTGAATAGGAGTTCAACATTATTAGGAGCAGCGGCAGCCAACTGAATACCAGTAATCACACCAAGATTAACATAAGTATTAGCAGGAGCATCTGCTTTGTAAATAAACTGTTGTCCTACAAGGAGTGGGAGTTGTTCTAAACTATTAACACCACGAGCATTAGCAGGAAGAGCAACATTATCAGTTCTCATAAGTTCAACACTATTAACATTTGTTCCTGCTACAATACCAGTAGCAGCACCAGCATTATTTACATTAGCAATTGCGTATGCTCTTTGTATGGAACTATCAGCACCAAATTCTTGAAGATTACCAGCGGCAGCCTGTGCGTTGCTGTCGTAAGGTCTGGGGTAATTGGCTGGAAGAGTTCCAACAGCATAGCCATATTCACCAAAGGCACGGATTGCTTCCGCCGCAGTCCTTAATGTGATGCGGATTTCAAGACCATCAGAAGCCATAAGAGACCATATACGGTTTGAATTAAAAATTCCAGAAAAGTAAAGAGGGAGGACACATTCTACATCACGGTATTCACAACCTACATTATTAGCATCACGATTGGTTGAAGATACTTCCCAAAAATTTGAAAGAAGACCATTATTGTTTCCTGATACTGGTTCTCTTGAGAGTGTTGAGGCTACACCACCAAAACCTTCTGTAAGCACTCTGCGTCCATGAGTTGATTTATCATTATCAAATCTGGAATACATAGCCATAAATTCGGCGACACCTTGAATGCTCTCTAAATGAACTGCGTTTAGCCCACTATAAATATCAACTCTTTCAAATAATGAATATGCTCCTGCTGCTCCATCAAGTCCCGCACAGAAAGGCATTCCCCCTGTATCTTTGATTGAGACCCTAAATCTTAAAAAACTTTCTAAGGGGTTCATATTACCTAATCCTGGACTAATCTTAATGATTACTTGGTCTTGCGGATTGTATTGGGTCTGGCGTTCGGACAAAACTGACTTAGCAATAGTCGGCATATTAAGCGATTGTTTGTTATTAGCAGATGAATACATTTTATTATATAATAAAGAAAGAAAATTATTTTTATTAAATTTTTTAATAAAAATAAATCTTAAAGTTTAAATTAAATTAAAATGTGGAAATATGTCCTGAATTGTGATTTCTGGTAGTATCAAAAACTGGAATGGCTACAGATGCGTTGAGACTTGGGTTGGTTCTCCCAAATGATGTTGGTGGATTTACAGGGTCAGAAGCGGCGGCTTTTTGTTCCTCTTTACCTTCTTGATATTGTTGAACCCCTTGAACTACGCCATAAGCCAATAAACCTAAATCAATAGCCTCTCCTAAAAATGGCGTGGCTTGTAATGCTAAATCGGCAACAAAACTTCTTTCAGCAAGACCTTCAACTCCACCCGCTGCGGCTTCCATGGCTTCACCACCTGCTGATGCTAAACGGCTCATCAATCCTTCAGATGCTTCACCTTCTGCTGCTGCTCCTGCTCCTCCAATAGTTCCTTCCTCAACTGCTGTGGCGGCATCTTCTGCTCCTGCGGCTCTTAATCTTGCGGCAGCACCACCTGGACCACTATCAACACCGTGTCTTACTTGTTCTAAATCTCTAAGACGATTAGCATCACCTCCTTCCATCATCTCAATTTCTCCACCACCTACAGCAACAGGGGCATCACCCATCGCCTGTCCTACTCTTGCCTTCATTGATGAAAGCATACCGTGTCCTACAGTTTCCATTTGGGCTGCGGCATCTCCTGCTCCTGCTCTCAATAATGGTTCGGCTTCATCTGCTTCAGCAGCAAGACCTGGTTCGTCCATTTCCATATTTTGACCTGGGGCAGCATCACGGTCTCCTCCTGCTGCTCGTTGTTCTCCATCACGAACACCAGCACCCTGACCTACACGGTCAAGTGCTTCACCTTCATCACCTTCAGCAACTTGTTCTTCTTCTGCTTCCTCAGGATTACCATAATGTTTGGCGTATGTTTTTTTAACTGCTCCCAAAACTTTTTTACCACCCTGTATAGCGGCAAGACCAGCCGTTCCTAAACCAACTGCCTGTCCTATCATACTCTCACCTTGAGCGATATTGAATGCGGCTTTACCCACATCTAATGTTTTTTTTGTGTTCTCTCTATCGGCTTCAGTTTGGTATTTTTGTATCCAATCTTGCTGTAAATTTCCTTCCATAGAACCAATCGCTGAGGCTAATCCACCAGCCTGTTGTAAATATCTATCGTATGCGGTTGAACTCATTTTATTATATAATAAAGATTAGAAAAAAATATTATTATTCGTTTTCTATATTTTCTTCAATTGTTTCTTCAACACTTTCATTGTCGGAATGCTCTGGATTTCCACCTTCTCGTGGATACAATTTTTCGTTAAAATTTTTATATGCTTCGCATGGTGTCCTATCCATCTTTAAGTAAAGAAAACAAAATGGTTCGCTGGTTGCGTAATTCCAAATATCCTCAAAATTTTCTTCACCACCAAATGCGTCAGCCATTTCTTCAATAATACTTTCTCTCTCTTTTTTATTTTTAATTCCACCTATAAGCCAATCAGTTGTATTATTTCTGATAATAGGACTTAGACTACGGAATTTTTGTGTTGAGAAGCCAACAAAACTGGCTTTCTGGCTATAATGACGAAATCTTGAAGCAAGGAAAACCAAGGCACTATTTCGCTTTAAATCAACACAATCATCAGCCATGATAGAATATGAGCCTCTTTCTTCCAAAGGTTGGCTTTCCTGATATTTACAAATTTTATAAATTATATCATCACTATATTCATCATAACAAGTATTATCATATAAGTCTCGTATAAATCTCATAGACTTATCAGAATAAATTGTTGGAGAGATAAAGAAACTTGTATCAAAACAATCTTTAAAAAATTCAGGTCTCATAAACAAATTATTTATTAAAACAGTTTTACCACTACGGATAGAAGCAACAATTCCCATTAATGCTCCTTTCTTGATGTCTGGAAGATTGGGGTGTAAATCTTTCTTTAACTGGTTCTTCGTGTTAATCTCCTCATCAACCAAAGGTAATATAGTAAGGTCATCACTTTTCATTTCCTTCTTTTTCTTAGGCATATTATTTATTATAGGTAAAGATTATTTTTTTATTTATTATACACTAAATTTAGATAAACATATCGTCCCAAGGGTTATGTGGCTTGGGAGCAGATTGTGGGTTGAGATTAGGTAATTTAGGTTGCTTCTTTTGACCCGCTCTCAAGGGTTGTCTGCGTTGCTGCGGTTGGGGTATTGGAATGGGTTGAGATGGTGGTGGTCGTGGCTTAGGCTCGGCTACTGGTGATTGAACTGAACTGCGTCCTCCAAACAATTCACGAAATTGATTTATCTCTGCTATACTATATGTCCGTTCTCTGGGTTGAGGGGCTGCTACTTCTCTTACTGAGTGTTGTCTTTTTATTTTCGGAGGACTTGGGGGAGCAGATGGCTCTTCTTTCGGCACAGGCGTATCTATTGTCGTTTCATCAATCACGACCACTTTTCCTTTGGTCTCCTTAGGTTTCTCTACTACTTCCATTTGTATTTCTTTTTTATCAGGTATTTTTTTGGCTGCTGCTGCCGCTTTGGCTTCTCTTACGGCTTTTGCTTTGGCTGAACTGGCGGCTCTTGCTTTGGCTAATGCTTCTTTTCTTTTTTCAGTTAATTCAGGTTTCTTTCTGGGTGTCTTATCTTTTCCACGCTGTCCTGGTGCTTTTCTACCATTTTTGGCTCTCCAATCCTTAGCATCTACATCATCTAAAAGTTTTTTTGCTGGTTTAAACATTTCCTGTGATACTTCTTCAACTGCTTCTTCTGACGGCATAGGCGTATCTAAACCAAAGTCTGAAGGGTCGGCTTCATCTTTGGGTTCAGGACTTGGAGGTGGTGGGGGTGGAATGGCGGTGTCTGGTAGGAAGTCGGCTGCTCCCTTTTCATCGGCAAACAAATTGTGGCTCATAGTCTTTTATATATATCTGAGAAAAATAATTTTTTATAGAAACTCATTCTATAAAAAACTAAAATAAAATCTATAAATTCCTTAAATTACTGAATTAATCCTGGGGCTATAAGTCCGCCCATGGCGTTGTGTTGATGGGGGCGAACACCATCGGGGGGATTTGGAGTAAATTCTAACATTATTGTTGTATGTTTCTTTAAGCCAGGAATTTTCACTCCCCAGAAATCAGTGAGACGAATATTAATTTCATTCAATATAATTTCAGCATCATTATTTAATGCTATACTTGTGGGATTTTGAAATTCATACCAGTATGCTCCATCTTCTTGGTCTCCATTATATACTGATTTAAGACGACCACAAGCAACAATAGGAGCAATTTGTCCTGTTGAACCTAATCGTCCCATGATGGGGAGATTTGGTATTTGAATTAGAAAGTTCTGATTAGTATCAAACTGGTCTTCTTCATTTGTTCCCAAGGCATCACTTGCCGTCCAACCAACAGCAGAAGTGGATTTCGCAAGTTGCTTAAAGTCCTCTACTTCGTAGCCAAGAACTCCATTAGAATTTGCTGGTTGAGATAATTCCATTAAATCATTATCATTCTTAGGGAATGTGTTGAGGTTGTCGTATGCTTGACGGGCTGCTATACCCCATACTTCAGTTTGAACTGAACCGTCCCAACCAGCGGCTGGAGCAATATCACCATTACCTTTACCACTTGGATTTACAACTTTTAATAACTGTTGGTCTCCTGCTTGTCCTGAACCTGGACTGAGGCATTTCCATACACAATTTAATCTTTCTGATTTACACATACGGTTAAAAAATTTCGGTCCGTTTCCAAGTGGGAAAGTATCTACAAGAGTTGGAGGCACACCATCATTAACACTTTCAAGCCAAATTTGACTTTCAAGCCAATCAGCATCAGGAGAAGCAGGATTAGGATTGAATGCTACAATACGCTGATGGACTACAATATCCCAACCAGCAGCACAATCTTGGTCGGAGATGAGTGGTTTTCCTACTACATCAATCTCTCCAGCACCACCTTGTTCGTTGGGAATACCACGAAAAATTTGAATATTAATACTATTTGGAGTAGCACCTTCTACAAGTCTCCAACCATGATTACACCACATATCTGATTTACCAGCAGCCCAATCATCTTGTGCTGATGGTGTATCAGTGCTTGGGGCTTTTTGAAATTGTCTCATAGCGGGTTCATAAACATATCCACCACCACATAATTGACTTTCTACATTATTAGTTGGGTCAGGACTTTGACCCATATTGAATACTAAAGCACTATCACCAGGGGTGTATTGAGATGCGTCGGGAACACCAGCAACTCGTCTTGGAACAACTGGAAACCAAGCAAACTCTTTATCGTAAGCGGCACTAAAATTTTCTTTTTCTGTATCGGCAACTAATTGTGTAGCACCAGGGGCATTAATAATTTTTAGTGGTTGGTCGTCTGTGTTTTCAGTAGATTTATAATCAGCCCAATCACCTTCTCCTTGGTCGGGAGGAACTTGAACCTTTACAAACATTTCTACTGCTCCACCGTTAATTCTAAATCCAGTTCCTCCAGTCTTTTCTGTTCCAGCAACAGCGGAAAATCCACAATATCCTGGAAGGACACCATTATCTAATGCTTGATTGGCTGCCTTAGTCATTTCTTCAACCAGAGTAGTTCCATTAGCAGGATATGCTCCATGCGGTATTTTTACGATTACATTATTCAGACCGAACTGTTCTCCATCTCTCCCAAATCCAATTGTGAAAGTATCATTACCAGAAGTAATAACTACCTCTTCTTTTCCTGCTTCAGGAACATTAATTCCATATCCTAAGCAGCGAACTTGTGTATGTGGGGCTAATCTTAAATTAGATTGTAGCATATTGGTGAATTCGGCTGGGTCATCATCACGAGAAGTCAAAGCAATTAAACTCATTTTATTATATAATAAAGATTAGAAAATATTTTTTTATATTTACAATATATAAATATGAAAAATCAGAATTTCAAATTTTTAGAGCGGACTAACAAGCCAAGTAAGCGTCAAACCATGGGAACTGACCCATCTGCTATGTGTGATTGTGAAGCAAGACATTCCAATCCTTTCTCTAAAACCTTACTGTCGTGTGAGAAGAAAGCAAAAGAAAAGCCTAAAATTGATGAGACAACTATGTTTGAAGGATTACAAAAACCCAAAAGAAAAGTTGGTAAAAGAAAACAACAAGCAACAAAGAGAGGAGCAGAATACTGATATATGTATATATCAAGTCAAAGGATACATAACATACAAAGGATATTGTCGTCCAAAAGTATAGATTTGAGAGTTATATTTTTATAAATTTTTTTTTATAAAAATATGGTTTGTATGTTTTGTATGTTTTGTATTTATAAGGTAGTATATATAAAAGGCATCTTTTCAACCCAGGAACATTCCATTAATCAAAACTCACACTAATTTTGTTGTCCCAATCAATAACACCCATCGGTTCATACTCATTAATCACATCAATACGCTGTATTCCTGCCTCTGCGATAATCCATTCAGCAAATTTTTTGAAGTCTCGGGTTTTGAAAACTTCATCTTCATTTTTACGAACTTTACATTCGTATTTGTATTTATCTTCACCCTCCAACTTATACTCAATCACATCAGCGTCCATTTCTAATATCTCTTCATCTTCATCATCATAATCAGTATATTCATATTGACGGTGAATTTGTCGCCATTCACTACACGGTTTCTTTCCCATCATCTTTTTTTTTTTAACTGGTTCTACTGTATCCAAATCTACATTAATAATTGTATCTTCGTTTGGTGTAATATCATATTCCATAGTAGTATCAACCTCTTCAAATGGTAGTGTAGTTCCAGGATTATCGCTCCAACCATTTGTAAAGAATTTTCTGCTTTCAGCGAGAGGAGGAAATTTTACACAATATCTTCTGTTGAAAGCAGAGCGTTGTCCTGCCTCTACTTTGTGTTTGGGAACAAGTTTATATAACTCACGCCAGAACTGAGTAAATCTCTTACTACCACCATACTCAGTCTTGGTGTAATCACAATAACTTTCTTCCAAGAATTTCTTAGGAAATACATCACCACATCTGTAAATTTTTTCAGTTTCTTGATTACCAGTTTCTGGCGACCATGATGTTTCTTTGACTGAATAGAATTCATCATTTTGTAAGCAATAGTAAAGCCAAGCCTTTACATTAGACATACCAATTTGGGCGACAGCAAGACCAATTTCGGTTTCATCAAATTGTTTGGGGTCAAAGTCTCCAAGCGGATATGTGTAAAGATAATACGCAAATAATTCAGGTTGTTTTGCGATTTCCCAAATGGGTTTGAAATGTTTGCGTTTCTCATCATTTGTAATACCAGCATATTTATTAGACAAATCAAGAATGTAATATCTACGAGAACCAATATCTTTGGGACACATAAAATCTTCATTAGTTGAAATCAAAACATTATGATACGCATCTTGCGTATATTCATCTTTGAATTTCTTTTTAATTTGTTGATGTTCTTCTGTAATGAATACTTTGACTTTGGCTGCTGACTTATCCTTGCCCCACAGAGCCTCATCAAGATTGATGAAACACTTATCAGCCATAATATCGTTGAAACCCTCAGGAAATTCATTCAACGATACACTATGATACTCACCAATAATGTTCTTCATCATACCAACAATAACAGATTTACCTGCTCCTTCAAAATCCGATTTAAGACATAATGCTACTTTTGTCTTTTCACATGGTCTCTGTAATACTTGTGCGAACCAACTTATTACATAGTCAAATCGGTTTTGTTTATTATTACACCAAATCTTCATTATATGGTCTAAGACTGGTTTCATTAGTTCTTCTACATCTTCGTGTTTAATACCCTTGTGTTTCATATAAGCCTCCGCAACAGATTTGGTAATCGCAAAACCTTGGAAAGTATTAAACATACGACCACGGTCATCAAAGTTTTCTGCTGGTTTAAATCCCATATAACATCTACGATGTTGCTTAGGATAATGTAGCCAACAATCAACTGGATTAATCCAAGCCTCACCACCATGATTATATCTCTTGGAAGTTTTCTCACCAGCCTTACCTGTTTCAACCCAATAGTTCATCTTAGGTTTAAATCTCCAACACAAGTAATAATCTTTGAGACCTTTCGCAGTCTTAACACTATACATATAACCGTAATTATATAAGACATACTCCGATTGTCCTTTCTTATCAATATAACAGAGATGGTCGTTTAGCAATTCTCCAATCGCATTTAATCCATTTTGGAAATCTTCCTCAGCACTATCCCAATCACTTCTCACATGCTGACCTCCTGCTCCTTCCCAAAATGCTTTCTCATAATCACTTGTTTCTTTCCAATCAATCTCTGAGTTTTGTCCGCTACAACCAAAACAGTATTGGACTAATTTTTGTTTCAAAGGTAAATATAGTAGCCAGAAATTGTTAGATTTATGAATACAACCAGTAAAGGGACAAGTTCTCGCACATTCCGCTTTACCAAGGTCAATCATAAATTTACCATCTGGTTGCTTAGAAATATGATGTTTGTATCCTTCTTCCTCGTCCCATTCCTCTTGGATAAATTTCCATACAGGTAATTTTTTGAAATCTTCAACAGTATGAATTTTCTTAGTTCTTTTAATATTAATTTGTTCCTTTTTAGTAATAGCAGTAGGGACTTCACTTTCTATCACCTGTTTTTTATTACCACCAGTTTCACTTCTACGCCGATAAACAGTTTTCATATATTTGATAAATTCTTTGTATGATGGTTCTTTTTTGAGTTTCTTCATCTTGAACCATTTTGGAAGTTTTTGTAATGTTTCTCTTTGTGAAAATGTAGATATAGTCGGTGTTCTTCTACCACCATAATTGGTTGCTTGTCTTTCATCTTTGGCGTCTTCGTCCCACCTCCCATCTTTGGCGACTTTTTTGAAATCAACTTTGACTGATGCGTCTTCAACCTTAGGGTGTAGTAAATGGAAGTCTCCATATTTCGCTGTTATTTGTCCTGTTCCTGAAATCCCCATAAACGCTTCGTCATCAGGAATGAGATAGTGATAAGACCAAGGTTTAGTAGGATTTCTATCTTTATAACATTGTTTGAGAAATGGAAATTCCTCTTCAAAACTTTCATATAATTTTGGATTATCTTTATCATCAAAATCAAGTAGGGCTAATTTACCGTCCAACAAGATACTAACCCCCTTCTCTCCTGCGTAAATATCATTTAATGTTTTTGCCTCCTCTTTATTCGTAAGTTTTAATGCTCCAATACGACGAGCATATTCCATATTATAGGCTTCTCCTCCATTAAGCCTTTGGTTATTTTTATCATATCCCTTAGCATACCATTCTTCGTGAAAGTCGGCTGCTACTCTAACCCATTTTTGCTGAGCCTTACCATTTGGTTTATTTGTATTTTCAGCAGGAACAGGGCAGTAGCCATAGCGTAAAAGTTCGTTATGAACTTTGAGATTTGCGGAAATCTGTTGAGTGTGTGTAGTCATTCTTATATATAGTATATATATTATTTTTCTTTTTAAATCAATTTTTTTAAAAAATCAAATTTTAAAAAAATTAATGATATTACTTAAAAAATTCCTAAAAGTCCTTAATTATTTTTCTTGCGGATTTTCAATAATTTCAGGGGTTTCGTCCTTAATATCTGGGACAACTTTGTTTTTGTGATAATAATTCTTTGATGCTTTTCGTGAAGCAGCCTTACCCTTATCAGTTTGTCTCCATTTCTGATAGGCTTTTCTTTTATATTCTTGCTGTTTTCGGTCTCTTGTGAGAATTTGCCCGATTTTGTGAAGCGGATATTTAATATCGTTGAATACAATACAGTCCTCGTCAGTAAGAAAGGACGGTATTTCTTGTGTTTGTGTGTTAGTAGTCATTTTCTTATATATACATATATTATTATTTTTAAATAATAATAATATATATTATAATTTTTCTATTTTTTAAATCCCATCAAAGTCTTCGCAAGACTTACTCGTTTCTTCATAAGAGGGGTCATTTTAAAATGTTTTCCATGAAAGTCAAATTCACTTCCTACCTCTACTTTATCAAGTTTATTCATTTCACTTTTTTTGAAACGATAATCACTTGCTACTTTAAGTTGGCGATGTAAAGCACCCTCTTTAATTTTAATGTTTGCGTTTTCATCTGCTCCTTCAGATTTACGAAGTTTAATAACTTCTGTTTTGGGTTTAGTTGATTTCTTTTTGGAGAATGGTTTTTTCTTTTCCTTCTCATCGTGTCCTTTACGATGAAAGTCTTTGTCTCCACGCTTAGTGGTGTAATCTAAATCTCCTTTGTGAGTTTTGGATTTCATTCCTTTTTTTGGCGGCATCTTTTTAATGTATAGAGAGAAAATAAAATTATAAACTATTCATTATTCTTTTAATTTCTGCCTTCTTTTTCGCAAAGAAATTAGTAATTAATTTCTTATCATCTATATCCATTTTTCTTAAATCTGCGACATCTTTGGCTAAGGCTTCTCTAATTCCTGCGACATTCTCTTGTGTGAGAGTTTTACCTCCAACACTTTTACCACGCACTTTATATTTTGCTTTTACTCTACTGAATTTACCACTTTCATCTTTACCCTTTACTTTACTAATTGTTCTACCCTCTTTCTCTTCTTTTTCTCTCTGGGATTTCTTACAACCAGATGAATGAGGAGCATCAGCACATTTGTGGAACTTGCGTAATGCTTTAACATTCCTTGTATCACGATACTTATTACCTCTTTTCTTTTCAGTAATGGTTGCTCGTGGCGGGTTATTAGATGAAACACTTAAAATTTTCTTTTTCTTCGGCATTTGTTTATTATAAGATAAGAAAAAAAAGTTATATTCCTGTTCCATAATTATCACCTCTTTCTGTGCGTGGTGCTAAACCCATCATTTGACGATATTCTAACAGGCTCATTTTAGTATGCTTCATACCATGACGGCGATGCGAATGTTTCTGTTCTGCTTCATCACCCATTCCACTTCCACCTTCACCCATATCACCGTGGTTAGTAGGCATAAACGGACGACGGCTTTCTTTCTGGTCGTGTCCTTTACGATGGAAATCTTTATCTCCTTTCTTTGTAGTAAAGTCTAAATCTCCTTTGTGAGTTTTGGATTTTGCTCCTTTCTTTGAACTCCCTTTTTTTCGGTTGTGGCTTGATTTATACATTTTATTATATAATAAGAAAAAAATTATTATATAATATATAAATGGATAAAATTAAAGACCCTTATTTTTGGCTACACTACCCTATAAAGTTCTTACATACAATAATACAATCATTACCAGCATCAGGACAGAAAGGATATGATTGGGAACAACAACAGTTTCCACCTACTGGTTCTACTGTGATTTCACATACTGTTTCCCAACCTCTTCCGTATGTCCCATTAACTTACAATCTTCCGAATAGTCTTTCATCGCCTTACCAAACTTACTCGTCTTCCAACAATGTCTCAGGACATCAACCGAAATGACTTTTCCATCGTGATTAAATATTTTGTAGAGATGATTAAGCAGGTTGTTTGGGGTCATAGGTTTGCTCCAATTTAACCCGTCTTGTTTTGTGTTTCCTTTCTCAAATCTATCCCCTGCTTGTTGCCTCAGGAAAACTGCTCCATCGTCATTATTTCCAATTTCTTTGCCCCAATTTTTTAGTAATAGCAATAATTTAATGGTTGGTTTATCATGAACTTCCATAATCTGTGTTCCTTGTATTCCACTTTCTTTGTGATGGTGTAAATGAAATCTCATAAATCCCCAAACCGACTTATTTTTCTTGTGTTCCAAAACATTTGTAGATAAATCGCCATCTTCTACATAATCACTCCATCGTGTAGGTTTCATAGAACCATCTTTATCAATATGTCCTACATAATCTGTCCTCCTTGGAGGATTAATAGTTTTAACCTTATCCGCATTTATATGATGACTAAGACCACCATACAAATGGGCTAAGACTGCTCTTTGAACGGCAGCATACTGTCGGTTTCTACCACCAATATCATCAGCAAATTTAATACCTTTCTTTTGAATATCTACTCCCATCTTTTTTAATTCTTTAACAGGGTTCTTAGCCATCTTCTCAATCACAGACCATTCCACCATATTCTTTTTTTGGGCTTCTGATTTCTCTCCACTTTCTCTAACAGCACAGTCAGCAGAGTTTAATTCATCAAATGCTTTATCACAAGAAGCACATATATCTTTACAGCCTTCAAGATAAGAACAAGCACTAATCTCTTCTGCTGTCTTGCCCTCTTCTTTGGCTTTCTTTTTACAATCCCGTGTAGGGTAATCAGGAAGTCTCATCACTGATTTTAATGCTTTATAATAATTAATTTTAGTTCTGTCGGATACATCAGCGTCCTTAATATTTTTATGTAATTCTTCCAAATTTTTGGAAGTAATCCAGGACTTAAATTCGTCCATATCATTATCAATACCACCTAATTTCTTGATGGAATTAGCATATCCTCGTGCTGTTTTATCAGCAAGTTTGCGTTGATTTTTAAGAAAATCGGTAATCGTTTGTGTGTCGGTCATCTTTTATAATATATAAATATATTTTATTTTTAAATCAATTTTTTTTTAAAATCTCCTAAATATATATAAAGAGGCGTAAAAAAAAATGATGTGGAAAATACGACATCAAATTTTTAATATTTTTTTATTTTTTAGTCCTTAGTATGGTCTCTAATATTTTGTGGGGCGGACACAAACCTGTGTATCTTTTGTTATAATCAATACATTCTTCCAATCAGTGTTTATTCCTGCTTCGTTAATCATTTCATTAATATCACCAGAATTTGTAAAATCAATAACTCCTGATAGTCCAAACAGGCGATGCTCTTGATATACAATCCAATCTACCAAAGGAAGATTTGAACCGCAACATTCACTCACGAAGTGTCGCCACGGCTCATCTTCTTTATCACGAGCCTCATACGCCAACATAGGGATTACGGTATGCTCTCCGACTTCTCCATTTTTTAACTCCATAAAATGAAACCTCACAGGTTTGGGATTACGAACGGCGTTTGCTTCGTTATTTTCTATCTTCTGTTTCAAAGAATTATATCCAGCAATAATATTAGACATATTGTTGGGAGAAGGGTAAGCACTCATGATTAGTTTTATATGACCTTATGGTTTAATAGATTACAACTGGAAAAATCTTTCAATTTTTTTTTTAAATTCAAAAAAATACTTTTTTTTTGTCTGACTATATATAAATGGTAGAAACTTACAAGCAGAAGTTTAACAAGAAATATGGCTTCAAGAAGGACGAAGACCATTCACTTGCCGAAATAGCCAAAGCAACAGGTTATAAGAAGTCTGGATTACAGACTATTTATAACAAAGGTATAGGAGCATACAAGACAAACCCAGGAAGTGTAAGGAAGAATGTAAGGTCAAAAGAACAATGGGCGATGGCTCGGGTCTATGCTTCCATCAACAAATCTTCCAAAGCACATAAGTTAGATAAATCCCATTTAAAAAAATAAATTTTCAAAAATTTGATTACCATTTTACTCATTAGTATTATCATTAACCAAAAATGCCCTCAGCAAAAAAAATGACCTATATTGAGTGCGTTCATCACGCAGCAGTAGATGCGGCGGCACGAAAAATAGATATAAGAGAGAGACTACGAGAAAAATTGAGAAAAAGAAAAGAAGCCAAAAATTTGACGAAAAAATCTAACTGAATGATTTATTTATCATTTTCAAAAAAAATTGAAATAGATTTCATAAAAATAAAATATCGCAAACCAGAAACAACCGAACGATGTGTAATCACGAATTTACTTGCGAGATTGGCGACTGCGAATGCGGTGGCGAATACTTCAAATGTGAGACCTGTGGCGACGAATACAGGTGTGCTTATTGCGGATTGTGTAATGAGGAGTGTCGCAGGGAGGAGGAGGGACACCCGCATATTTACAGGATTATAATTGAAATTTATACTGATGAAAGCAAGGAAGACTTTGAGATAATTAATGAGATTGAATACAGTTCTGCTTTCGCAGACCCAGATGATTGTGTGTGTTTCCCATGGCTGAGACAGTATGATATACAGTTGGAGAAATGGAGTAATCACAATCTCTTCAAATGTATTACTCTGAATATGTATCCAAATGGGAGACCAGATGGCGACACAGTCTTGTATCATTCTCACGACGATTGAGAAAAATTATCCTGAACCTTCTTGACTTTTATAAAATTCTTAAAAGAAAAATCAGAAAATTCTGCTTTTATATCTTTCACCTCTGTTGCGAGATTTCTGTTAATTCTTTCCAACTGACCTATGTGGTCTTGATATTTAATAAGAAGGGCGATTAATTCGCCTTTTTTAATTTTGTTTAAATCTTTTCTTTGGTAATATTCTCTGTCCGAGTTCATAGTTTTTATAATATCCAACATATTATAAAATCTTAATTATTAGTTATTTCCACTTGCGACGACATATCGCACAGGTTTTTGTGGAATTATTGAGAGTTTCCCAACAAGCATTACAGTATTTATGACCGCATTGACTTATTTTTAATACCTTTGGGTCTTCACCCTCAGGCAATCCAAGGGCTTCGGCTTCCTGAGGAGTAGGCATTTTCGGGTGAATGTCCTCCAAGCAAATAGGACACTCAATCTTTTTTTTAGTTTCAGCCAATAAGTCGGTAAGTTCAGTCATAACACTTATAGGAATATTATCATTCTCAACAACCCGAGTAATTGTCTGGACTTGTTGATAATTATTTATTACATAGGCATTCGCTTCATTATAATATTGAAACCAAGCAAAGCGACGCTGCCCGTCTAACTTACGGGCAATCGCAATAACCTGAGGTTTAGTTTTTGAATTAATGTTCGTGAGGCTCATCTTTCTCTTATATATAGTATATATATTACAGATTATTTTTAAATCAATTTTTTGTAAATTACATTAATTCCAGATATTTGGGATTTTCAATCGTCTTCTCAATATGTTCCATAATTTTTTTCATAAAAATGCCTGGAAATATAGTATTTTCTAAATTCTCCCAAAACCACCACCAATCATGATATTCTGCGTATGTATCAAAATACATACCCTGGTCGTGGGTTTCGTGTAATTGTTTGCGAAGAAGACTTGAAAACAAATCTATAAAACGATGTCTCGCATCGTTGAAGTAAGCAAACATAATCAAATTTTCTTTTTTATGTTTTTTTGCTCCCTTAGCCCAGAGGTGTGGAAACTTAGTCATATCTTTTAGATTGTTTCTTGCGTAATTATTACCATTCTTGCGGTCTATATCAGCCACAAATTTAATTAATGTTTTAGCCCAACTCTTTTTATGGAGTTCCACCACATCAATCATCTTTTCCCATTTACCGAAATCTATCATTTTCTTATATAGAGTATATATGAGATGTCTCTAAGCCCTTTAAGTGATATATTATATTGGGTATTTTCTACTTCAATTTTTTCTAAAACGGTTTTACATCAAATTTTTGGGCGATTTGTGAAAGACTTACGGTAGATTAATGCGAGAATGGAATGTTCGGGGCGGCGAGGTCGGCTACAAACTATACAAAACATACAAAGCATATTTTATAAAAAATAATATTATAGTATTCACACCCTGTTTCCTCAGGATTTACACACGATTATGCCTTGTATGCCTTGTATCCCTTGTATTTATAGTTTTTTATACGCCTCCTCAGGTCTATTGGCT
>CEVB01070701.1_pt1 | contig 16707 bp, 39 predicted proteins | sample 531381 | NCBI WGS metagenome assembly CEVB01 (sample SAMEA2622763, study PRJEB7988) | marine metagenome | biome: marine biome (ENVO:00000447); feature: surface water layer (ENVO:00002042); material: "saline water (ENVO:00002010), including plankton (ENVO:xxxxxxxx)" | depth 5 m | reverse complement strand
CTCGGGAGCAGTTGTTTGTGTTCGTGCTTAGTATGGCGATTGTTATGATGCTGTGCATCGGCATTGCCATGTGTGCCGTCTGGATGATAGTCCAGATGAGTTCCGTGATTGGTCCCATGTGGACCAGTGTTATGTGGGGATCAATCCCCGGAACCGCACTTGTGGTGCGAACCATGTACCAGAACTGAAAGGAATAATACCTATGAAGACCCGCGAAGCGGCTCGCAAGAATGAGTGGAAGGCCCGGGATCGTGCTAGATCATACGGCCTTGCGAAGCGTAGCATCGTGGGTCCGGATCGACCGCGATTGTACGCGGCGATTATCGCGATCTATCGGGCCTGCCCTAAAGGGTGGGAGGTGGATCATATCGTGCCACTCGCATGTGGCGGACCACATCACCCCAGTAACCTTCGCATCATACCTATGGAAGAGAACCGTAGGAAGGGTGCGAGAATAATGGAGTCAGACGTATGACCGAAAATGACATGACCCGCATCGAAAATTCGGTCTTCTGTGAAGACGATCGAATTGTAAATCTCACCCCGCATGAGGTGCGGTTTGTGGGTGAGGATGATACTTGGGCAGTACCCTCAGAGGGTATCGCACGGGTGGAAACCACCATGTATGATACACGGGAACTTCCCGTGTCGGGTATTCAGGTTACCCGTATGGAACGGGGAGAGGTGGTTGGTCTTCCCGCTCCGGCAACAGGTACGATCTACATCGTGTCGGGTATGGTCCGAGAGGCTGTGCCTCATCGGAAGGACGTGTTCTCACCCGGAGCGTTGGTTCGGGATGAGGATGGACGTGTGGTAGCGTGTGCCTCTCTCGTGGGCAACTAGGAGTCAGACGTATGAACAAAAAGAGTCTAGTACGGGTCATCCTTGAGAAGAAGGTGTTGGACAAGGATAAGGGTAGCACTCCCGATGAAGAGGCTGCCCGCATCAAGAGAATCACCCGGCGTGTGAAGTCGGGTGGCGGACTGAGGATCATACGGAGGTCAGCATGACGGAAACTATCATTGTACGGGACTGTGACGGTCACACGGTTCGCCTGCCCGAGTGTAGGAATGAAGAGTGTTATGGAGGCATGGTTCCCGTCGAGGAGTATTGCGAGATTGATAGGATCCTCTATGTTGGTGAGGAAGAATGCCCCGTTTGTCGAGGGTCAGGCACGTCATATATGACTAAGGAGGTATGATGCGTATCACTATTGACAGCATTACTTTGTACGATCAGATCAGGGTCGTACTAAGTGCGGAAAGAGCGTCTTACTCTTCCACTCAAAGCCTCACACAGAATCTTGCCGATGCTGTGTGGTCTAACTACCATAGTCATATGCATACCCTAGTCGAGGCCAACCGTCACGACATCGAGGGGTTCATACTGGTGAACGACTGGAAGTCTCATTCCTTCCAGCAAGGCCCGGATGATAGTGACTATGAGTGGGGAGATGAGATTCTTGTGTTTGAGGATGAGGAAATGGCGAAGGATTATGCTATCCTCTCATCTGTGGTAAGTCAGAGGAGGATGGAGGAGGATGACTGGTATATTATTGCCAGCAAGGACTTGCATTCTCTTGGTGTTAAAATGAGTACACCCTCGGACCTTGTGACCCGAGCCGTTCGAGAAGCGTATGAAAATGGGACGGGACGAAGATGGATCAGAAAAATCTCCGACTCTCGTGTGGCAAAGAGTTGGACCGTATGGGCTGATATGGAGGATTACACATCATGACATACTACTTCGTTCGTTGGTACTGTGGACAGGATGAGGTTGACACGCCTTTCACCTGTCGGTATGCGGCGTATCGCTTTGCTGCTCGAAAGGGTGGTACGATATATACGCTGGAAGAATATAACCTTATTATGTCTGAGGAGATTGCCGCTAATGAACAATGAGATTTGGATCCCCGCATGTGGGGGAACGGAAACGTGGACGCGGTATCGTGATGGCAGGGAGTACCTATATGTGTGGTGGAAGAATGCTCCCGAGGGTACACCTGCTAATCGTAGGCATGGTTGGCTTGATCAAACGGATCATATTACTTACACTTGTCCCGGAGAAATGCAATGAGAACTATTAAATTTGAGGGAATTCATGCTAATGAGGCATCAAGATACGCGACAGATTGGTCGGTTGAGACAGAGGGAAACCTAGAGAAATTCAGGGTTTCTAGTGTAAATAATTCATTTGCTACTGAAACTATGCTCTTCCCTATAATGGAAGATGGTATTGATTATTCCGAGCTTTGGGTGGAGCGTGAGTTTTATACTAATCCAACCCAACAGTTCAGGTTTCTGAATGAGTTTCTGGAGAACAGATAATGACCCAATGGGAATGTTCAGTATGTGGTGCTAACATGGGTGGTATGTGTGAACACACCTATCCCGGCGAAGCCGAACCTAGTATCCTCTGTGAGGAATGTCACGAGGTAGCCACGTCAAGAAATGAGTGGGAATCTCTGCCGTCTTATCAGGAGATGGACGACAAGCCTGTATCACAGGAGTTTGTTGATGCGATTCATCGCATGGAAAGTCTTGCACAGGAGTATCCTATTATTATTGCTTGGCAAACCAGAATCTTTGGGGGTGAGGATGGTGATAGTTTTAATGGATACATAGGTATGAAAGAGATGAAGGATGTTTGGGAGTGGCAAGAAAAGATTCGATCGTGTGAACATGCCCGATGGGATTTGGAAAGTGCGGACTACGGATTCTCATCTTGTACTATGTGGTCAAGCCGTTCTACCCGATGGGTTGGGATTAGTGCAAGCGGATGGATTCCCATTAACATTGGAGAGGACAACTAATATGAATCATGAGCAAAAAAACATGGATGAGATGAAAGAAACGTGCGCTCGTAGGCTTATCGAAATCTCACACGGCATAGCGAACGGGGAAAAGTGGGCAGTAGAAGCGTGTGATAGGATTGCACGAATGTATCCCGATCCCCGGAACCCTCTTTTTGCATCCTTTTGGGAGAACGATAAATGAATCATGAACAGATTGAAGAGAGTATCAACATTCTTGAGGAGCGGTTGGGTAATATGGAAGGCAGGCTCATTCAGTGTGAAGATGAATCTGAACGATTTATGAGGATTAAAAAGGCAATGGATGAATGCGAGAATGCTATCAACGAATACAAGTCCCTTGAACAAAGAATGAATATGTTTGATAAGCACTAAGTGTAGAACGATCTGTTGGTATGGTCCGACAGATATCTTTTGTCGTAATAGATTGGAGGATTTCCGTGTCTGATATTGCTACTTACTTTTTAGGTAATCATGGGTTCAGTGGTTGCCCTAACAACCAACTATATGATATTGCAGCACAGGCTCTTGAGTATCACGATGGGACGGATAGGCTGACTGCTCTGAAGTCTTTTCGTTCTGAGGAGTCGGAGATTACGGAGATCAATGACGATAGTATTCGGTTTGAATATGATGGGGTTGAATATTTTCTGATGAATGAAAGTCTGTATGAAACCCTACGAGAGCAGGCTCTTGAAGATATGTGTGACATGATGGAGGATGAGGTTGAACATAGTCTCAATGGTCTTGGTTGCCTTGAGACATATACTACCTTTGATCGAGAGAGTTTTATTCGGGATCTTGAGTATGGCGGAGATGTTGAGGGATATCTTTCTCCCTATGATGGAGTAGTTAGTGAAATGTATGTTCTTGGGTGTGATCGTATCGGATCCAAGAAGTATTATAGACAAGGAACTTGGTATATGTGGAGGACCGACTGATGCTTACTAAAGATGCTCTAAAAGGAGCCCTAAAAACTGTAAATCGTCTTTATGATAGTGCTATTGCTAACAACAATAAGATTATGATTCGAACGTGGGAATCCGAACGCAATCGTATTATTAATCTTCTTACTACTCTTTCTGGAAAAAATAATAATGTATGATAGACTTGATCCTGTATTTTTCTATTGGCTTCTTAGATATTCTAATGCTAATCATATCTATTCTCTTGATGTATATAAAGAGTATCGTGATGTTTATTATCATTGGGATGAGGGCGGAGAAATTAACCGTTGGGACGGGGCTGCATCTTTTGTGAAAGCCGGATACATTGCTGAGATGTGTCTTATCTCCTTTGATAACTCTAATGGTGATCGTCTTGGCTGGCTCACGGTTATTCTTGATGAGGGATATCCTCGTCTTCATGACCACTCTACTGGTACTATTGGTGATATTATTGAGCAGGCTTCGAATGTAAGTGAGGCCGTTGCCGTTGGTAACCTTTCAATGCTTAGTGTTCTTGATGGATCTATTAATCCTACTACTGTAACTAAGGAAATTACTAATGCCTAATTGGTGCGAAAACAGAGTTAGCATTTCGTTTGATAGTCTTGATGAGAAGAAGGAGTTTATTAGTCGTTGTCTTACCTTTGTTAAGGATAGGCAAGATAATACTGGATACTCCCTAGACTTTCACAAGATTAGACCTCTTGGTCTTGGTGAGGATGAAGATGGAAAGCCTGTGTGGGATTACAATATTGCTTGTGAACTTTGGGGAACTAAGTGGGAGATTTCTGATCCTGTAGTAAGTGAGGAATGGGTAAAGGATGATTCTGATCTTTATATTGAAATGTATTTTGATACGGCATGGAGTCCCCCGGAGGGGATCTATAACGAACTTAATGCTATGTTTGATGACTCTTCTATCTCTTGGTTCTATGATGAACCGAATATGCAATTCGCTGGCTATCTTAACAACGAATGAAAGGATCTATAAAAATGTCTGATAATATTATTAAAGATACTTGTATTGGATACTTGGAAGTTCCAGTAACGGAAACTACATGGTCTGTTGTTTCTTTTAAAGTGCATGAGGACGATCTGAAAAATAACGACTGTGATAATATGCAGGAGTTTATTGAAAAGATTCAGTCTGAAGATGTTGATATCTTTGATCTTAGTTATGACTTTACAGACTGGGAGGCTGTAGATTCTGAGATTCAAGAGGTTCACTTGGATGAGGCTAGGGGGTTTGATTCTAGTAACGACGAAATTCTTTGAGAAAGGAACCAGAAAGTAATGTATACCTATGAAGTTGTTGATGGATATCTTGTGAGAACTTATTATTACGTTGATGATGTGGACTCAGAGATTTATAATGTTAAGGGATATGAAAGTGGTCAGAGTTATGGGGATTCTTTCCACTTTAACTGTAATCTCTCTGATGAAATACTAGAAAGCATGTATCCTAAGGTGATTAAGTATATTACTCAGCTGGAAAAGAGTGCTAAAGAACTTCGAAAGTTTATGAAAGGAAAAAGCAATGCAAAAGTCTAATGGTATTGTTCCGGAGTGGGCTTACAAGATGGATGTCCATAAGCCGGTGGAGTATTTCGACAACGAGTATGCTGATAATATGAATGTGCCTTCATTTATTCTTCCTTCTGTTTCTCAGCAGTGGAAGGATGATATGAATAGAAGGATTAAAGCAATGAAGCGTTGGGGGAAAACTTCTAACGATTTTCGGTGGCGTGCGCCGGAAGAGTTTATTAAGACTGGCCGTTGGCCTAAGAATGTAAAGCGTCCTGTTACTGCAACAGTGTCGCAGCTTGAAAAGGAAAAGGGTGTTTGATATGAACAAGGATAACGAGAACGATCGGATTGGTTTTGTTTGCAAGTGGGTCTTGATTTTTATTGTGGCTCTTATGGTTGCGTTTGTTTTTACGGGATGTAATACTATGAAGGGTCTTGCACAGGATGTTTATGCGGTTACTGAAGGGATTCAAAATGAAATGTCTAAGGAAGATAGCACTATTACTTCCGTTAGTTATCGTAACTAATATACACGGAAAGGATCTTGTTGATGCGATTCATATTGTGGAAACAGGAGGAAGGGTTGGTCCTATTCTTGGTGACAACGGTTATGCTTTGGGTCCTCTTCAAATACATAGGGCTTGTTGGAAGGATGCTAACGTCGATGGAGACTACTCTCAATGTGCTAATCTTGAATACTCCAAGCGTGTATTCTATGCTTACATGAAAAGATATGCAACCGAAAAGCGTCTAGGTCGGAAGCCTACTAACGAAGACATGGCTAGAATATGGAATGGTGGGCCAATGGGATATAAGAAATCTTCTACTGTTAAGTACTGGGCTAAGGTTAAAAAGGAACTAAATTGTGATTAACAGATATAGCTTAACTCAGGCAATTTATAGATATCTAATTGGATTTGATTCTTACATTGAAATTTTAGATCGGTCTGAAGGAGAGTTGGAAATTTATAGTATTACTCTTGACGAGGATGGAGATATAGATTATACTATTCCTCGTACAGAAACGGATATTGAGTATTGGATTGGGCATGTACTTTGGTGGTATCATGTTAACGATGACAATTTTGGGTGGTGGAATAAACATGATGTATTCCGTGCAGCTCAAGCATGTATGATTTGCGGAGAGGTTCTTGACGCTGAAGTTCTTATCTATGTTTGTGGAATCCAAAGAGAATTTTCCGAGCATCCTTTGCCTTATAATGAAATGAAAATTAGACTTGATCTTAAGAATGAAGCAGACTTTAACAATAGAAAGTTTTGTGAAGGAGCAGACTAATGTATCACAAAGATGACCCAAATTTTATTGAATTAAGTTATGATGATGATTGGGACGGCATTTATCCCGGAGAAAAACTTGAAGAAGAAGAAGAAGGATGGCGTGGTTTTTCTCAATGGTGCGAAGAAAGGGAGAAGATTTGGGAAGAGAATGGCGAGGTTCCTTTTTAGAATGGTACTTTGGGGAAAAAGAATGAGAAGGAGATCTAGCTACATTGTAGATTTATTTAATAGATTTGATGACTGGGGACGTAAGCGTCCTCTTCCTTAACAATTTAATACTGCCCTCATAGCTCAGTTGGTAGAGCATCGGACTTTTAATCCGTTGGTCGCAGGTTCGAGTCCTGCTGAGGGCATTTAAATTCACATTTACTTTAGGAAAATCATATGACAAAGCGTACCAGTATTGGAAATAATAATATGATGAGGAAAATAATGATGACTGGTGATGTCCAAATTTTGACAGCATTGACTCTCCTGATTGCTGCCAACGATACAGAGACTTCACCGACTACTTATATCTAACGGATAACTAATTAACACTGGCCTTGTGGCGGAATTGGCATACGCATCAGACTTAAAATCTGACGACCTTAGGGTCTTGAGGGTTCGAGTCCCTCCGAGGCTATTCACTTTTGAAAGGATCTACTATGAAAATTACTGATGGATGGCAACATACAATTATCAATCCGGTTACTCATAAACGAAACAACGGAACTGATATGGATATATGTGATGCCGCTCGAGTGTCCTTTAGTAAGGAAGCAAGTCAGTTTACAGATGATAAAAACTCAAGACTTCTTCATTATCTAGCCGATCATAATCATTGGTCTCCATTTGCTCATGTAGGAATGACTCTTCATTTTCATGCCCCAATGTTTATTGCTCGTCAATTTCAAAAGCATGTTGTCGGGTTTGCTTGGAATGAGGTAAGCCGACGCTATGTAGATAATCCCCCGACCTTTTGGATTCCAGAGTCTTTCCGAAAGCGTCCTAATAATATGAAGCAGGGATCTGTACATGAAGATTCGGTTCCTATTACTGGGGAAGTTCTTGAAGATGTGCAAGAAAGATATCTTAATGCTGCACTTGACTACAAAGCAATGATTCAGAAAAGAGTATGCCCTGAACAAGCTCGTGCATTTTTACCTCAGGCTACTATGACTGAATGGATCTGGACGGGATCTCTTCAGGCGTGGTACAGATTTGTGGATCTTAGAGGTGATGATCATGCCCAAGCTGAGTGTTGGGAATATGCAAATGCTGTTCAGAAAATTATGATGCACCACTTTCCAATGGCAAGTTCGGCACTATTTGGTTTTGACTCAAAGGAAACTTTACCATGAAAACTTTAACAGACCTTTATCAGGCTTTAGCAAATGCGCGTAAAACTGTTCGAGATATTGAGCGTGCAATTGAAAATATGATGAAATCTTCTGACTCTCAAAAAGAAAATATGAGATACTATACTAAGTTTAGTAATGCTGATTCCAATGGAAATTACACTAGAGAAGACTTTTACAGAGATGTAGAAAGGGAAGATATTAATGACAAATAAAAAGCCAATTAATTATCACTGTAAAAAGTTAATTGAGTATTTAGAAAATAACATTGAACCAACTCATTTTGAGGACGATATTATTTGGACGGAGGGTCATGATCCGGGAGACGAGGACTCCAATGCATGGGAAGATTACAAAAAGGAAAAAGATCAATGAGTGTGTGGACCGTTCATCGAGTAGAAGATAATCACGTAGTTGCTGTATATGCTAAGGAAGAAAGAGCTGCTAGTTGGTGTCAAGGAAAACTAGAGCCTTATTATTATTATGAAGAGCATGAGGTTTATGGAATTGATGGCTAAAAAGATTTACATTGCCGGACCCATGAGCGGTATTACTAATTTAAACTGGGATAGGTTTGATCGTATTGATAAGCAGCTTGCAGAAGAGGGGTGGCAAGTTGTAAATCCTGCGGCTCTCGATCGGGAAGCGGGCGTTGATCCTAATAGGGAATTAGGTTTATACGATTATACTGAATGTGCTCTCAGAGATGTTGAAGCACTGCTAGAATGTGATGCAATTTATTTAATGGATGGCTGGCAAAAAAGTCGAGGGGCTTCATGGGAACGGGCCTTGGCTAAGCATCACAACATCCGGCGATTCTACGAAACCCCTAGACTTAAGGACTTCTAAAATGAATATCTTTTATCTCCATCCAAATGCAAGAGAGGCCGCTATAATGCAGTGCGATACTCATGTAGTTAAGATGATTCTTGAGTCGGCACAGCTGTTATCTACTGCCCATCGTGAGTTGGATGGGGATGACTGGGCCGACGAGGTAGGGCTATACAAGAGTACCCACAAGAACCACCCCTCGGCGGTATGGGCTCGCTCGTCCAAGCCGCATTACGACTGGCTGTATGATCACTTCGTTGCCCTGTGCGACGAGTACAAGTACCGCTACGACAAGACGCACCTAACGGATACCAAGTTCCGTGATGTGCTCGACTACGCTCCGCCCTCGATCCTGCACACCAAGTTCGAGGAGCCGCCGCAGTGTATGCCCGATGAGTACAAGCATGAAAGAACTACTCGTGCTTACAGAAATTATTATGTCTTTGATAAGGCAACCAATGATTGGTTCGGATACAAGCGATCTCGACCCGCCCCTAACTTTCTGGTAAACAATACTTACACTAACCCCAAAGAAATGAAGGATATTGTTAATGCCTAAGACTACCTATCTTCACCCAAAACTTCCTAAGTCTACTTCATATGAAAAGTATCTCGAGTCTCAACTAGAAAAGGTAAGACTTCGAGGAGGTCTGATTGACATGAAAGTTTACTTTAAACGAGTGCCTTCCAAGATCCAAGAAGTTTATGGAGTTAATGCCGAGTATCTTAGAACGATTGATTCTTTAATTGTAACTCTATGGTCTAATAAAAAACTTATTGCTCATGCCCTACTTGACAATAAATTTTTTCGTGGTACTATTAAAACAACCGACCGCATTGGTACAGATGACATGATTGAATCCGCTAATCGAAACTTTCTTTATCCACTGGAGGCTGCCCTTGATGCAAGAGCCTGATCCGGACCATGTAGAGGGGGTATATACCGCAGATATTTATGCGGACCTTTATGATATCCTCATTCAAATGTGCTTTCTCGAAAAAGAAAAACTTCTTTTAGACGAGGAAGTAAGATTTTTAACAGAACTTCTTCGTGTTGTGCAGAACTTTAATGAAGATTGGATGGATATTATTATTGATGTAGATGATTCTGATGAATGTTTTGATGATGGCTTTAGTAACCCGGAGAATATGGATGACTAAGAAGACAAAAGAAATTAATCTTACTGTTAACATTGCAAAAAATGATTTGAAGAGAAAGGCAAAGCAGGCTCTAAAGTTTAGAGATAAGGGCCTTGGTGTTAATGTAAAGCTTAGACTTAAGAAAGGTAGGGAATCTGACAGAACAGGAGATGCAATGAGAGTAATAGCTCAGTTTGTTGGCATGTCAGAAACACCCGACTCAAAGGTAAATCCCCTTAAATGGAATGACCGCACACTTACAACCTTTCTTCATCCATGATCTGGATATTGGATGAATGCAGTCCACTTCGACTAAAGTATAGAAGCATTCTTCAATTACCATTCTCATGAACCTGAAAGGAAACTCATGTACCAATGGGATAAGTATACAAAAGAACAACAAGAAAAACTTAAAAATTTACAGATTGCAAGAGAGGATCAGTGGAAAGAGGATATCTTAGTTCGGTTTAATCAAAAGTCTGTTGAATATAACGAGGCATTTAATGATGTTGTAGATGAGCATGCTGTTTGGTTCGCCAAAGTCATGACTGAATATCTTGAGCAGGTTGCTAACACAGAAAATGCTAGATTTCCTGAGTGGCTTTTTCAGGTTTGGAACCTTGGTCCTGATCGACTTGCCTACCTTATTGTTCGGGCAACAATGGAAAGTATTTACAATGCAGCTGTAACTACCGAGGATAATCCATCTTTAAATACATGGTCTCTTCCGACTGCACAGATTCTTGCTAGGGATATTGCAACCAAAGCATGGGAAGTTGCATCGTGGCTTGAGGCTAGAAAGGCTGATCCTTTTTTCTATCGGTATCAGTCTAAGTATTTCAAGAACTGGAATCCTAAAAGAAGGCGAGCCTTTGCAAAGAAAGTTAATGCTCTTCCTCGGGCTACCACCCGACAGAAAGATAACTTTGGGCATGCTATGATTAGGCTTGCTATTGATGCTGGTCTACTCTTAAAAAAGAATATCTACGAAAAGAAAATCTCGGCAAAGAAAACTAGACTTTCTGAGAAAGTTTATGTTACTCTTCCCAGTGATTTGATTCAGTATATGATGACCCGGATTGAGGAGTTTCGAGATCGCTTGATGCCTAATAGAATGCCTATGATTTGTAGGCCTGTTAATCACACAGAAAATGAAACTGGAGGCCTGATGGATTGGTCAATTCGAAGGCTTAGAAAGGTTGCGTATATTAAAAGTAACCCCAGTAGTCTAGGCGATACTGATATTGCTAGGGAAGTTGATCCATCTTGCATGTCCCATATAACCCGAACTGTTATCAATACTCTTCAGAAAACAGAGTGGAAAATTAACAGTAAAGTTTTACAGGTCGTTAATGATCTATGGCAAGCCGGACGAGAAACGGGAACTATTCCTCCTTATGATCAGACTTCAATTCAGAACATGCCTGATTATCCTGAGGAGGGAACGAAAACAGAAAAGCATGAATGGCTAGATGAGAAGTCAAGGCGGTGGGCAAGTTGGGCAAAGGCGGAAGCATCTCGTTTGCAGATGCAATTAAGAATGCATGAGGCATATAAGCTTAAGCCCTTTGTCTTATGGCATGCATATTTTTGCGACTTCAGGGGACGATACTACAGTGACTCGTATTTACTTCATCCTCAAGGAGCAGATCTAGATAAGGCTTTGATTATGGCAGCAGAGCCTGAGAAGGTAACTCCTCAGGGTTTATATTGGATCAAGGTTAATCTTGCTAATCTGTTTGGGATAGACAAAGTTTCTTTCGATGATCGTGTTCAGTGGGTAGACGATAGGATGGAGGATTGGGTTAGAGTTGTCGCTGACCCTCACGGCACTACTAATATTTGGGAGGATGACGCACCCAAGAAAAACGCATCCTTCCAAAGGTTGGCAGCAATCTTTGATTTACTTATGGCTATTGATGATGGATTAACCCAAGTTCCTGTACAGATTGATGGCTCATGTAATGGTATTCAACACTGGGCTGCGATGACGAGGGACGAAATAATTGGTCCTGAAGTTAACTTAGTTTCTCAACCTAAGCCTGCGGATGTGTATCAAAGAGTAGCAGATGGCTGCACTACAATGTGTGTATCGGAACCCAATGATTGGCGTAAACATTTTCTTGATTATTGGAATGGTCTTATTCCTAGAAAAGTAGTCAAGCGATCTGTCATGTGCGATCCCTATGGTATTTCAGATCACTCGGTACGGCAGTATGTACTTCAAGAAAAGCATCTTGATTGGTGTAGTCTTTTAGGGCTTAACATGCATCAGGCTGCTAACGAAATGGGAACTTTAATATGCGAATCAAAATCTCGAACGATGAAACACTGCAACCACGGCAAGCTATATGTTCAGCTTCTTTGTGGGTGGGTTGGAGGAGAAACAGACAAGCCCATGAGCTGGATTTCACCATCAGGATTTCTTGTTATAAACGAGTACAACCCAAGAAAGCCCAAGCCTTCTCAGGTTCGTTTGTTTGATAAAAAGTTTCAGCTACAGTTTGGATACTATACCGATGAGTATGATTGCGACAAGGCTTTAACAGCTATGCCTCCAAATTTTGTACACTCTCTTGATGCAGCTCACATGAGCTTAGTAATGTATACAATGATTACAGCTGGCATTGAATTCTTTAGTATGATTCACGATTCGTTTGGTACTCTTGCTAACAGTATTCCATTGCTTAGAGAAATAACAAAGGAAAAGTTTTATGAAATTCACTCAACCAACCAACTTGATCTCATCCGGCAGCGTGCCGAAGACCTCGTGGGATACGAACTCCCCGAGCATCACCCCGCAAGATCACACGAGCAAAGAGGAGAATTGCGAATCGAAGAAGTTCTCAATGCAGAATATTTGTTCGGTTAAGATTAAATGGGTAGACGCTTCATCGCATGGAGGACCCGGATGGGTTGATATCGAAGATGCAATGGACTTTGCTCAGGCTCCTCCTCCTTTGATGGAGACTATTGGATATATTTTACATGAACAAGAAAGCACTTCTGAATCTGGTGGATACATTGTCCTTGTTGACACGCTTGGATTGGAAGAGTGTTCTACGGTTCATAAAATTCCACATCAAATGATTGTTCAAAGGGTTTCTTTAGATGGGTTGTTCTAAAGATAAACATAATCTTTTCTCTCTTATTGAGGAAGACTATGAGGACATCGAAGAAAAAGTATTAATGCAAACTCTTAATCTCGAGTGGGATGACTACCAAGGATATATTAATTCGGAGGAACTTAATTGAGCTTTAATCTTAATATTGGAAATAAATTTGATCCCTATGGACCTTTTACGATTTCACAAGGAAGGGCCTTTGTTAAGTATCACTATGTTCCTGTAGATATAGGATCAGATGAGCTTTCTGCTATCATTAAACAAAAAACCGAAAAACTTGAGCAGGAACTGAGGTGCTGGCAGGAACTTGCTGAAGAAAACGAAAGGATTAAAAATGAGTCGTGTTCTTGTGATCGGGGACACACATTGTCCCGCAATGTTTGATGGTTATCCATCATTCCTTGAGGAAATGTATGAACAGTGGGGCTGCGATCGTGTTGTTCACATCGGAGACCTAGTTGATTTTCATGCTATCTCCTACCATCAAACCCAGTTTGGTCTTGAATCAATTGAGCATGAGCTAGAAGAAGCTCGAACTCAGGTTTCTCTTTTAACTGATTCGTTTAAGAAAGTTGATTACTTGATTGGTAATCATAGTGCTCTTCCAACAAGACAGGCTGCTGATGCCGGTCTTCCTCCTAGTATGCTAAAAAGTTTATCTGATATGGTAGGCCTTCCAAAGGGATGGACAGTTCATCCTAGGCATCATGACTTAGTTATTGACGACGTAATCTATAGGCATGGAGACAAGGGCAGAAGCAATCAACAAAATGCGGCCTATCTAAATGCCCAGATTGAATTCCGATCAGTTGTTCAGGGACACTATCACGCTCAAGCTGGGGTAGTGTATGGAGCAAATCACCTTACCCGTTTCTTTGGATTGCAGGTTGGCTGTGGTACTGACCCACGATCCCCTTATATGGAGTATAGTAAAATTTATTCGAAGCGTCCTATCTTAGGATGTGGTATTGTACTCGACGGAGAGTACGCTACCTTCGAACCTTTGCCACTTGAGTTGTATAGAAGCTAGTCAGTTGACTTATCTATTGAAAGGATCTCGTATGAGCAAGTTTGTTACTGAAAAGATGACCGTTACCTTTGCATATCTTAACAAGCCCGACGATAAGTTTGGTGCAGACGCAGCCAACTTTAACATTACCGTTCCTCTTGAGTCGAATCTTTCGGGTCAGATTAAGAATGCGGTTTCCAAGACGGGAGCAAAGAAGGTTAACGGTGTTTATGAAAAGGATGGAAACAAGTTCATCAAGTTCAAGAATAGGATTCTTGTTCGGGATGGAGCCCGATCTTTTCCCTGTGTTGATTCCAAGAACAACCCAACTAATGTCACCGCTTCTGGTGGAGATGTTGTTCGTCTGCTTCTGAGTCCGTCGCTTATCAAGCGAGACAACTCTTTGTCGGTTTACCTTGATGGTGTTCAGATCATTGAAAAGAACAGCCAGTATGGCACTGGTGGTGTTTCCTTTGATGAAGTTGAGGGTGGGTTTGTGTCGGATGCAGGCGGCTTTGATCAAGACAAGGCTGAGGATAATTCTTTTCAGAATCAAGAGGAAGAGGACGTTACCACCGAGGATGGCAATGACGATCTCCCCTTCTAATTTTTAATGTACCGTTCAAAAGGTACGATCGTCGTGCCTGTCCAACCTATTACCAAACCTGTTTGGAAATCTGTTGGCAGGTACGGCGGTCACTGGGGTAGTAAAACCTACCAAAAATTTCTCAGGGAAATTACTGAGCCCTTAGCAAGTGCTTGTAAAAATATAGACATCCTTTGGGAACCATTGGAGGTTACTATTAAAGTCAGAGCTTCCCGTCCTAAAAAATCTAAGTTTCCTTTTCCTCAGGGAGACTGGGATAACTTCAGTAAAGCAATATGTGATGCCCTCACTGAAGTATTGTGGATAGATGACTGGCAAATCCAACGTGGTTATTTAGATAAAGAGTGGGCTGATCCCGGTGAGGCTGGATATTTTAGTGTCCAGTGGAAAACACTTCCTATGGATCATAAAAAGTTTCCAATCTTTACTGAAAGGAAAATACAATGGGAGTTAGCCAATGGCTGAATATGATTGCAATGGTTCAAGTTGGGAGTCGTCAATGGCTTCCAAGCAAAAGGATGCTCGTCGAAGAATGAGCGGTCAAGTAGGAAAGGGAAGTACTCGTCGTCCAACCAATGAGACTGCTTATTCATTGGGCCTTAGGCTTATAAATGTAGCAGACGAACACGGAAAGGATTCCGAGGAATACAAAACCGCACTCAAAGAATGGCAAGATGCCGTTAGGAAAGGACAGTAAATGTCAGATCAAACAGAAGCTGAAAGCGTTGTTGTTGGTCGTGAGCCTTGTCCAAAGTGTAGGGCTAATGGTAACGACAACAGCGGAGACAACTTAGCCCGATACAGCAACGGCGGAGCTTACTGCTTTGCTTGTGAATACTATGAACGAGGAGATGGATCAGCATCTGAGAATCCTACTAAGAAGGCGAAGTTTAAGGTGTATCGAGGCCAGATCAAGTCACTCGATCATCGACGTATTGACACTAAGCCTGCCCGAGTCTACGGATACCAGACTGCCGAGATCAAGGGAAAAGATATTGAGATCGCTAACTACTTCAAAGACGGCCAGCTCGTAGCCCAGCATATGCGAGGTCCAGATAAGACCTTCCACTGGGTTGGAAGCCCTCGAGGCTGTGAGCTTTTTGGTCAGCATTTGTGGGGCAATGGCGGTAAGAAGCTTGTGATTACTGAGGGTGAGATCGACTGCTTGTCCGTTGCTCAAATGCAGGATTGCAAATGGCCTTCTGTTTCTTTACCAAACGGGGCAGCAGGTGCTGTTCGGGACATCAAGAATAATCTTGAGTTCGTCAACTCGTTCGGGGAAGTTATCTTGATGTTTGACATGGATGATCCCGGACAGAATGCGGCAAAGGCTGTCGCTGATATCCTTCCTCCGGGCAAGGCGAAGATCGCCTCGCTGCCTTACAAGGATGCTAACGAGTGTCTGATGCAGGGCAGTAGCCGATCTATCATTGATGCGATTTGGCAGGCCAGGGTGTACTCCCCGGATGAGATCCTTCATGTGAGTAGTATCACCGATCGAGAGGTGGAGATTAAGAATACTAAGGTTTGGCCTTTCCCGTTCAAGGGACTTACCAAGTTCCTTACAGGTCAGCGTTCTGGTGAGATTACCTTGTATGCTTCGGGAACTGGCAGTGGTAAGTCTACCTTTCTTCGGGAGCTTGGCCATCACCATCTTAAGCAGGGCCGTAGTGTTGGTTTGATTATGCTTGAAGAAAGTCCCGAAGAAACTATGGATGACATGATCTCGCTGATTCTTAACAAGCCAGTTCGAAAGATTCGTTCGACTCGTATGATGAATCAGCTTCTGGAGCAGATGGGTGAGCCTAAGATTGACATGGATATTATCGACGACTTATCTGATGAAGAGTATGCCAAGGCAAAGCGAGATCTTGGCGAGACTGGTCTCTATATCTATGACCACCTTGGCAATAATGCTATGGCAAATCTCATGGCTCGAATGGAATATATGGCTGTTAGCCTTGGTGTCGATGTCATTATGCTTGACCATATTACCGCTGCGGCTGCTGGCCTGATGAATACTTCCGGCAAGGATATTGATGGAGGTGCGTCTGAGCGTTTGATTATCGA
>CEVB01044458.1_pt1 | contig 16717 bp, 16 predicted proteins | sample 531381 | NCBI WGS metagenome assembly CEVB01 (sample SAMEA2622763, study PRJEB7988) | marine metagenome | biome: marine biome (ENVO:00000447); feature: surface water layer (ENVO:00002042); material: "saline water (ENVO:00002010), including plankton (ENVO:xxxxxxxx)" | depth 5 m | reverse complement strand
ATTAAAAAATGGAAGAGGGACCTTAGGGTCCCTTTTTTTTATCTGATATTTGCGGAACTAAAATGATTTAATGCACTTGCGGCACGAGAAGGTCTTTCAGTGATTATAGTAGTAGTTTGACTATTACTAGAATTAATAGTTGATTGTTGAGATGTTGCGATTGGTGGTAATTGTATTCCCTGCGCTTGTAAGTCGGCCATAATATCTGCGTTCTCAGCACCTAATTGACTCATATCAAAACCTTCTCCAGTTCCAATATTAGATTCTCTTTCTTTTTCTAAGGCCGCCTCTGCTGCAGCTGCCTCATTTTTCTTTCTTATCTCCTCCATCGCAGTTTTACCCCTATCCGTTCTTAGTCCACCTGCGATGGCCTCAATTGCAGATGTATCAAAATCATCTCCAAATAAGAATTTAGCGGCCGCGGGACCTATAAGACCTATAATTTTTCTAGGAATAAATGTAATTGCGTTTACTAACATTGATAAGAAATCAATAAGGAATAATGCGGCAACTTTTAACGTATCCATAATACTTGCACCAGGACCTAAACTTTCTTTTAGTTTATTAAACGCAAAGAGTAAACCTCCTAGTACTAAAATTATACCGGCACCTATTGCGATTGCGGGTAACATGGGAACTAACATTGCACTTACTGACGCAAACATTCCAGTAAAAAAGGACGATATCGCAGGTAATGCGGTAACCATCATAAATCCTCTTACTGTTCTTACTGTATTTGCAACAGTCGCGAGTAATCCTAATAGTTTAGGACCAAAATATAATATTAATAGCCCGGCAAGACCAGCAAATAGAGTTAGGTTCTCATTAAAAGTTTTCTTAAATGATTCCATATCACCATTAATCAGGGCCTCTAACGCGTCAACTATTGCGGTAAACCAACCAATAAATTTATTAACTACTTTACTCAATGTTTCTGGACTAAATACTGCAAGTGCAATAGCGGCGAGACCAGCGACAAATCCTCCACCTGAGGCCAAATCCGCTAATTTACTATTAAAACCATCTATACCATCTTTTATTTTTAATAGAGTACTATTTGAGTCCCTTTGTTTTTGCGCTTGTTCTCTTCTATCTTCTTCACTTTGTACACTATCTTCTAAATTTTCAACTTGTTTTCTGGCCAGTTTAATTTTTTCTTGATCACCACTTTCCAAGGCCTTCTGTAAATTAGATTGGGCCTCTTTAAACGCGTCTTTTAAAGCAAGTGCATTTTCTTTTTCTTCCTCGGACATTGAACCAAGACTTAGTTTAGTTAATCTAGTTCCTAATTCTCTTTTTCCTAAAGTGGTTTGTGACTTTAACGTTTCAGTTTGATCTTTTATTTTATCAGTAAGACCTTTTAGTCCTAACTTTTCTTCTTCCTCTTTTAAACTTTCTTTAAATTTTTCAAAGTTTTCATCATCTTGTTTCTTTTTCTCTAACGCAAGTTGTTCAGCCTTTTCGGCCTTCTTCTTTTTATCTTCTAATTCTTTAGTTCTTTTTTCAAATGCAGCTGCATTAATTTTGGCGGCCGTATTGGCACTTTTTTCAATTTCAACTAATTCCTCTAATCTGGCCGCAACTGAATTTGAGTTTTTATTTTTACCTAATAGTGATTGGACGGAGTTTAAAGAATCCTCTATTAATTTTGCATTCTTAACATCACCAACATCTCTTAACTTTTGAGCAGTAAAACGAGATTCTTGGATTTTAGCCTGAATTTCTGAAAGATCGGACTGACGTTTAAGTTCCTTCTGTTGTTTTCCAAGTAATTCTTTCTGTAAGTCATTGGCCTTCTTCGTATCAGAAGTCTTTTGTCTTAACTTTTTATTGTCAGCCATCTCTTATTCCTTATTTACCGAACGCCTTACCAGCCTCACTAATACCAAAACAACCTAGTGTCACAACGACAAAAGATGTATAAATTGTGTCTGATATTTCTAGTGGAGTTCCGTCCAGTGCTGTTACTAAATCAAATATTCCAAATGAAACCATCATCGCAAAAGAAATAAAACCAACAATGGCCTTTTCATTTACATCATTATCATCTAAGAAAATATCCATAAATCTTCTATTCTTTTTAGGTTCAATTGATTTCTTCTGCGCTTGTGCATCAGCTTTCATTCTCGCGATTTCTTTTTCTTTCTCATGAAGATTATTAATCAGACTATCATACTTTTCTAAGTCTAACTCAACTTCATTTCTTCTGTTGTCTTCTGCCATTTTTTTATCCTCTAGTTTTTGACTGTTGAGCCTTATTGCGCTCGTTCTCTTCTTTTATATGTTCTATTAGTAGGGCAACATATATCTCCCTTTCCCATGGTAACATATTATCTAATTCCGTTAAACTATATCCATGATTCTGCATCATCGCGAAATTAGTTTTATAATGGTTTACGAGATTATCATGTGAAAGGCCTAAGTAAAAAAACTTTGGAGACCTCTTAACTCCAGGCTGTTCTCGTGTCCACATTTATTACACTTATACTCTATGTTATGAACTAATCCAGGCATATTACTTATCCAGTCTGTAATCTCCTTAAACTGTCCAGAATTTAAAGTATCAATAAAGTTTTCCAACTCTTCGTCTGTTTGGTCGACTGCCGGATAAACATTATCATTATCAAAAATACTTTTAATACTCTTAATAATTAAATGACTCATGACTTTAAGCTGTTCTTTTGTATCTTTTCCATCAGCTGAATCAAGATTTTCTAAATCAGTTAAAGATGGATATTTAAACTCAATACCAACTTCGTCATTAATCATAATAACATTATTTTTTTCTTTATTAATCTCAACACTCAATTCGTCAAGATTAACTGTTTGTGGGTTTTCGTAATCACATTCTTCACATTTTAATTTTAGTTCTACTTTCTCTCCCACTGATTTGGATCGAAGTCTTAAAAAAAGTTCTTCCAAATCGAAAGTAGTAAAGGCATTAATATCGACATCTGTATAGATACACGAATTTAATACATCTTTCATAGTTCTTACGATAAGTTTATTATCTTTCGATTCTAAAGCCACCATAAGGAGTTTTTCTTCTTTAACTAAAAAGGGTCTAAACTCTATTTTCTGTCCAGTACTCGGTATAGTAGCCTCGTACTTGGACGCATTCACTTGGGGTAATCCCATAATTATTCTCCTATAATATTATCCAAATATAGAAAGTCCAGAAGTAATTTGCGATATAGTACTACTCAATGGTCCTTCTACTTCATATTTATCATATCCAAAAGTAACATCTACTTTGGAAAATTCATTTTCATTTCCGTTTCCTAAATCTATTTGGCCGATAGAGGTAGGGAACGCATTTATTAACTTAACTCCATAAACGGGTACATCTTCTTCATCTAACTGTTGAATGATTATATCCGTTGAGTAATCGGTTTTATATCCCAACTGATAAGGGACCGAATTACCCTCTTCATCAGGTGCGTTTATAATACTATCCATCCAATTATCAAATAAATTTTTTATATAATAATCTTTAGTTAGTAAGAAACCTATACTAACTTCACCATCAGCAAAAGTATAGGGCATTTTTATAACTTGAAATTGGTCTTGATATTCCATAGTAGATACTGTTCTACTCGGTATTTGTACTGAATCACATAGTAGTGATATATCTCTAGGATCATTTATTAATGTTCCGACACTAACTCCCTGACCAGACAACACATTAGATAAAATCGCCTGTGGGTTTATATTTAATAGTGACATAGTAGGAGGAGTAAAAAATACGTTATATCTATTCTTTCGCGCCATTCCTCCACGAGATGTGATTGTTGATTTTAATTTATCTATACTGGCCATTATGTTTTTCTCGCGATTCTAATACTTTCATTCCAAATCGCACCTTTTTGTTGTTTTACAAACTGTTCAGTTGGTAGAAAGATTGCGATTTCCCATTCTGTCATGGGAACTCTTACTAATCTAGACCTAATTTGATTTCCTAAATATCTTTTTAAACAAGGTCGAAATTCTTTAAACTTTCTTGTTGATTGTAATAGACTATATCTGGCCTTTAACAATCTTGTATTATCTTTTACTCTACCTGGCGCTAATTTCATTAACTCTTCCAGAAATTTTGCCCTAATATCTGGTCGTAAGTAATGTAAATTTAATCCTAAAAATCCATCTTTATATCCTTCAATCATAATAGTCAATGGAAATCTATCGTAATAAGGTAATTCTTGTTTACCTTTAGGGTCGTAAATATACATATACATATTTCCCCTATACTCTTTACTTACAGGATCAAGTGCATCGTCCTTTAATAGTGCCGACCTAGAAGGTTTTTTTAGTTTCTCAATATTCTTTTGAAACCACTTCTTGGACGCACGAGTTCTCGCGGTAATCCCAGCCCTTTGTGCATTTGCCTGTAGTGTATCGAATAAAGACGCCATATAAGTATTTATACTATCCTTTCAGAAGTTTGATACCAAGATTAGATAAAGTATCTTCTGTCCAAACTTGAAATTTCCATCCCTTGTGATCGGCGTATTGTTTTGCGGCCTCCCACTTCGAAGTATTTTTAATATATGTCATTACTTCATTAACATATCTTTTAGTTTTTCTTTTGGGATTTTTAGGTGGTTTTGTTTCTTTTTTAGGTTTAATTTCTACTAAAATAATTTGTTTGTTCTCTAATTCTACTAGTAAATCCACATAGTAACGATGGAGTTTATTATCTGTTTTACACTTATACGGAACAACTATCTCTTCGGAGTTCCATTTTTTTACTTTAGGACTTTTCTCACACCACTTAAATGTTTGTCTTTCCCATAATGAACGATACACAACTTTAGTTGGATCACCCAAATACTTATCTTTATGTTTTATTGTATATTTCCCTTTATAAGCCATTATAAATACTCTTGTAGTTAATTAATTACTATACTATTTATAAGGAAAAAAACATGTCACAGAACAATGAAAACTCTTTAAGATTTCCTCTTAATGTGGAGGATCGACCTTTTGTCAGATTTCTTATTAGAACAAGAAATGCAGAAAGTGGAAGAATGGATATGGGTTCAAGTAAATCAATTAATCTTTTTCTACCTATGGACTTCCAGATAGCTGATGGTGCGTCTTATGATTCTATAAACTTAGGTGCGATAAAGGCCTTTGAAGAAAATAGAAAGTCCGAAGAACAAGTAAGAGAAAATTTAAAAGGAAAAGATAGGGAATCAATCGCGATAGCGGCGGCGGTACTTAATCAAATGTCCGCGGGTTCTCTCGAAGGAGCCAGTGCGGTAGGGTTAGTAAGTAATAATGTGGCTGTAAATAATATGTCGACCGCGACTTTTAATGATATGCAGATAAGAAATTTTAATTTCAACTTCCAATTAATGCCAACTACCGAAAGAGAATCAAATATTATTACAAAAATAGAAAATACATTTAGAAAATTTATGTATCCTAGAAAAATAGGTTCAGGATTTGCATTAGAATATCCACCACTCTTTCGAATTACTTTTCATACTCCAGATGGAAAAATAAATAGATTCCTTCCCACAATAAAAGATAGTTATTTGACATCATTAAATACTAATTATAATCAACAGGGCGGAAATATGTATTTCAAAGAAGGTGCACCGACAGATACTTCCATTTCTTTAGGATTCCAGGAACAAAGACAACTCGTAAGACAAGATTTATATGTCGACGATAATGATTTAGATAATGTAGAACAAAGAAGAGTACTCGCGAATACTTCATATGATGAATTAGAGATAGGAGGATAGTATGAGTTTTTTCAAACAGTTTCCAAAAGTAGATTATGACATAAATCGTACAGGAACAATTCAAAAAATAGTAGATATCTATAGAAGTGTACGACCAATTCAAAAATTTGTTGACTCTCCTTCTCTGTATATGAAGTATGAAATAAAAAATGGAGAAAGACCAGACATAGTTTCTCAAAGATTATATCAAACTCCAGATTTTTACTGGACTTTTTTTGTAGTAAACGAATTTCTTCACGATGGATATAAAGTTTGGCCCATGTCACAGGAACTTTTACTGGAATATTTGAAAAAAGAGTATAATGGATTTGCAATTACTTCTGATCCTTTAGTCCAACCAGACGATAATGGAATTTTAGGGACAGAAAATTCTATTTCAGGAAAATTTCAGTTAGGAGAAACTATTACTGGAGTCACTTCTGGCGCTGTTGGGACACTCACAAGAAAAAATATTGACTTAAATCAACTCATAGTCCAAAATGTCACACTCGGAAGTGGAAATACTGCATTTATTGGAGATGGAACTAATCAAGAAACGATAAAAGGTGGTACGACAGATAATTCCATTCAATCACATATCGTATATCCATACGCAGATGCACCACATCACTACTATATTAACGAAACAGATCCCGTAACTGGAGAAACAGAAAAAAGAATTTATACTAATGAGGTGTTCATTAACGATCCTTCTCCGTTAGATGAGGGAAGTACAGGGACTATCTCTAATTTGTTCCAACCTTCTTTCGCATTAGAGAACTTAACACAAGAAGAAGTACAAAATAATTTAAATATTCCATCAGAAAGATTGGCCAAATCAGAAACTGCATTGACTATTATGACTAATAGAGAGTATATACAAGAAATAAATGATGAAAGATCACAAATACGAGTAATAAATCCAGAATTCATAGGAGATTTTGTCTCGGAATTTGAAAAAATTCTGAACATTTAAAAAAATAAGTTATGAGTGAAAAATCCACAAGCCGTTTTACAATTTTACCAAATTCCTATAATAGAAAATCTGTCATTCTTACTACTAATAATACAAAAACTTCAGAAGGTTTTGACTTTGACATAAATTTATTAGTAACAAGAGTAGAAGTCATAGAAAATATTGAAAGTCCAGCGCTGGAATTTATCGTTTCTGTCGGTGATACAGAAAATTATATAGAAAGACTAAGACTTTCTGGGAATGAAAAAATTTCCTTTGAATTTGAAAAGAACGCCCACTACGGAAAAGAAAAATATTCACTCGAATGTCGTATCATTGAGATATTGAATTTTGTTAAACAAAAACGTGGTTTGACGACGTATCAGATGAGATGTGTTTCCCCGCATATATTGAATAATCAAGTGGTGTCTATGGGGAAATCATTCAGTGGAAGTGTGGGAAAAACTATAAAAGATATATGTACGAGTGATTTGGATATCCCTAATGAAAAACTAGATATAGATACTGCGACACCACAAATAAAAGGAGTATTTCCTAAACTCAAACCACTTTCTGGAATAAATTTTCTTCTCGCGAACTCTTACGATGACGGAACTCCTTATTATTTCTATGAAACTTTCACAAATGGAATAAAATTCAAAAGTTTAAAACAATTAGTAGACCAAGAACCTTTCGATAAGTATTTTTTAAAAGAAACTTCCAATACAAATTTGGAATCAGACGAGGGGTTCGAAGAAATGCGTACGAGAATTGTAGAAATATCTTCTGAGTATAATGTTTCTAAGTTCATGGGACTCCAAGAAGGCGCTTACGCATCTACTACACATCTATTCGACGTGGCGGAAAAGAAAACTAGTAAGGAAATTTTTAAGTATTCATATAATAGTAATACACATTTCGAAGAGAATAAACCATTTCCTACTTTAGAAAAAAATAATCTAATAAAAGAAAAAAGTTTTAAAGATTTTCCAGATGCGAAAAACTTTTTTGTGAACCTTAATAGTAGTTCTTTTGATGAAATAGAAAACTATAGTGCACAACAAAAAAATCACAATACAGGAAAAGTATATTCCCATTTGGAGAATATGGAATTTCAATCACATAGTATATTAATACCGGGCGACTTTAGACTAAGTGTCGGAATGATTATTGAGATTGAACTTCCCGAAACCACAGAAAAAGGAAAAAGAGAAAGTAAAATAAATAAAGTCCAAAGTGGTAAATACTTAATAACGGATATAGTACACGACCTAAAGACAGATGAATATATGATGACCCTCACAATAAGAAGAAACGCGTCCAGTATTCCTTTAGATACCGAAGAGGAGATAGTAATATGAGAAGAGATACTTTCGTAGAACAACAGTACTGCTGGTTTACAGGAGTGATAGAAGATATCGACGATCCTAAGAAACTCAATAGAGTAAAAGTGCGGCCCTTTGGATATTATACAGATAATAAAGGAGAACTCCCTACGAGCGCACTACCGTGGGCTCAAGTGATGATGCCGACCACTTCCGCGTCCCAGAAAGGGAACGGTTCTTCTCATCAGTTAGAGAACGGCTCATGGGTCGTTGGATTTTTTAGAGATGGGCCTTCCGCACAGGACCCTATGGTGATGGGTTCTATATCGTCTAAGACTGATGGAGAAATAGACGTCCCGAGTGAACACACCACTACTAGAAAAGTCTATAAGAGTAAAGCTGGGCACTTAATAGAAATAGAAAATAAAAGTGGAGAAGAAGAAATAAAAATCACCCACGGTACTAGTAATATATCTACTATTACTTTTGATAAAGATGGAGATATCCAAATAAGAGCGCCGCGAGTATTTATTAATGGAACTAAAACTTAATACTTTACTTTTAATTAATTTTATGTTATAATAATATGAGTCAAACTATAAATATACCTTGTTCGTCCGTAATACTTCCTACTAAGGGAGATTTAACTAATATTTTTATTCAACTTGCGAACTCACAGAATAAAGAAATCCAAGAACTCCTAGATGAGATAGATTCTTTATTAGGAAATTTTCCTATTACTGTGTCGAAACCTCTTTATTCTTCTTTAGATATACCAGAGTTGGAATGGGAGAAAAAAATTACTGCGATTCTCCAAGAATACCATCTCTTCGTCCAAGTTAAAATACTAGAACTTATAAACGATATAATTCCTATCTCGTTTGAAATCCCTATCCCTGGACTGGGAATCGATATAGATATTTTAAAATTCTTTAGTGACCCCAATTATATTATAACACTTAAAGCCGAAATAGTAAAGAAAGTTGATATACTTTATAATCTAATTCCCGACCCTTATAGAACGTTCGATGGAGAGTATGGGTTTGTCTCAGACGATTTAAAATTAGAAGTAGTAATGAGTTATATAATGAGTAAATTAAATAAAGGCGCCCTTGGACTCATACACGACGCGGCGGGGAAATTAATAGAGAAATTCGAAGAGATATGGTCCGCACTCGGTCTCCCCGATCTCCCGACGTTAACCGATTTAAGTATAGAGAATATAATCAAAGAACTAATAGACAGCTTACGCGACGATTTACGAGACGCGTCCAACGAAGAGAAAGAAAAAATTAGGAAAGAGATAATAGAACTTTTAGAAGATATAGAAGTAGTCGGTTTTAAATTAATGGATATATTAGGGGGTAAACCTAATGAGTTTATAATTAGTGACGAAAGAACTATGGATAGATTTATGGAGGCGTTAAGAGATTTTGGAGAGAACTGGCCTAAGTATCTACTCCAAGAATGGTTAAATAAAGTTAAAAAGTTTTTGGACGCAATTGGTTTAGGGAAGATACTGGACTTTGTGTTCTTTGACTTCTGCGACTTTCTTACTTTAATAGGACTACCGAAGACTATTAATTTAACTACCCCTATTACTATTGCACCTCTTTTAAATCCAGGAAAAAATTCTCTACCAGGACTTACTAGAAATATAACCCCGTTATCAGGCGATCCAGAAAGTCGCGATGTGTATACTTTTACCAGGGTGAAAGATCAGTCCATAATTGGGGGGCTTGACAATCAGGGTTCATTTATGACGCTCAACTCTGATCCGTTTAAAGTGTTGGTAGATAATATATTGACTACAGAGTTTACTCGCGAAGGTAATAATATTATACTACAAAACAGCACAAATGTAAACCAAAATATAGTAATCATTGTTTAAAAGGTTATAAATAAGTATATGTCACAAAGAACAGAACATATTAGTATATCGGGAAAGAGTGTTACAAGTTTAACAGCTCGTAAGAAAGATTATAGTGATTTAGATTTAAAATTAACTCTTCACCCCTTTAGAAAAGATATTACTCCTTTAAGAGGTTCAGAGGCTGTAAAGAACGCTGTAAAGAATTTAATATTAACTAATTTCTTTGAACGTCCTTTCCAACCAGATGTGGGTGCGAATTTAAAAGCTTTACTCTTTGAACCTATGGACGTCGTGACTGAAATCGCATTAAAAGAAAATATAGAAGATGTGATTAGAGAAAATGAACCGCGTATCCGTTTAATAGATTTAGGCGTCAGAGGTGAATTAGAAAAAAACAATTATAATATTACAGTTAAATATTTAATAAGACAAACTAACGAAGTAGGTTCACTTCAAGTAAAATTAAAAAGATTAAGGTAAGATCATGGCAAGTAACTTAAATGTAACAGAATTAGATTTCAAAGAAATAAAGAAGAACTTAAAAAACTTTCTCAAGGCACAGACTGAGTTTAATGATTACGACTTCGAGGGTTCGGGTTTAAATGTACTCTTAGATGTTCTCTCTTATAATACACATTATAATGCAGTCGCCGCTCACTACTCTTTAAATGAGGCGTTTTTAGATTCGGCACAAATAAGAGGTAATGTAGTCACTAGGGCAAAACTCTTAGGTTATACTCCACGTTCTGTTTTATCTCCAAGGGCCACTATTAATGTAGTAGTAGACGCAAGTGGAGAAAGTGGTGATAAACCTTCCTCAGTCATTTTAAAAAGAGGAACTAAATTTACATCTACAGTATCGGGAGTGACTTTTGACTTTTCTACTTTAGATAATTTATCCGCAGATTTAGATACTACTAATAACACATATACTTTTAATAATGTCCAATTGGCCGAAGGCCGACATAAGTCTTTACTGTATAGAGTAGACAATGATATCGATAACCAGAAGTTCCAACTTTCTGATAAAGACGCTGATACTTCTACACTCAGAGTAAGAGTACAAGAGAATGAACAATCAACTTCTTATCAAGTATATACTAAGTTCGAGTCACTTTTAAAAGTGGACGAAAACTCTCAGATATATTACCTACAAGAAAATCCGAATGGTTTTTATGAGGTATACTTCGGCGATGGAGTAACTGGTAAAAAACCCGTTAACGATAATATTATTACTGTCGATTATGTATATACTCATGGAGAAGACGCGAACGGTGCAAGTAGTTTTACTTTCGCTGACACTATAGTAGGTTTAACTGGCGCTTCAACCTTTACTGTTACTACTACGGCCAATGCAGCTGGTGGTACAGAACAAGAGGGTATCGAATCAGTAAGATTTAATGCACCTTTAACTTTTACTTCTCAGAATAGAGCTGTAACAGCTGAGGACTATAAATCTATTATACTTAAATCTTTTTCCAATATCTCTTCTATCTCGACATGGGGTGGAGAAGATAATGAACCAAGAGATTTTGGAACTGTATATGTCGCGATTAAACCTTTGACCGCACAGACTTTAACAATATCTGAAAAGAGTGCAATTAAAGATACTATTTTAAAAGGGAAGAATGTAGTTAGTATTACACCAGAGATAGTAGACCCTAACTTTACATTTTTAGAATTAGATGTTTTCTTTAAATTTAATCCTAACTTAACAGATAGAACTGCGGCAGAATTAGAAAGTCTGATTAAAGATGTAATATCAGATTATAATTTTAATAACTTAAATAAGTTCGATGGTGTTTTAAGACACTCGCAGTTACTTAATTTTATTGATAGTGCTGATCCTTCTATTTTAAATAGTACAGTTATACCTTATATGTTTAAGAATATAACCGCAGGTACTGTAAAGAAAAATAACAACTTTAGTTTGTCCTTTGCCGCTCCTTTCTTTGAGAGTGGTAACTCGACAGACTTTATTTTAAATTCATCAGCGTTTAAGATACAGTCAGGTGGACCAGATTGTTTCTTTGGAGATATACCAATTGCAAATTCTACTAACAGACAAGTTATAATTTATAAAATAGTTGATGGTAAAAATGTAACTGTAGAAAATGATTGTGGTACTATTACTCCTTCAACAGGAAGAATAGAGTTAAATAACTTTACTACACTTGCAGATAATACTGTAATTAAATTAACTCTTACTCCAAACTCATTAGACATTGCACCGAAGAGAGACCAGTTATTGGATATAGATAGTAACTCAGTATCAGTGAAGGCACAAGTAGATACTATTTCTACTGCAGGGTCAAGTGGTTCACTTAATTATAATGTAAACCCAAGGTTAAGATAATATGTCAGAAGATATTTTTTCACCAGGATATGTAGAGAGCGTAAGTTCTACAAGTAGAAAGTCTAAAGAAGATTTAAGAATAGATGAATTAATTCCTGGAGAAATACAAAACAATATTGGCGAAGGTGGTATTAAAACACTTTTAACCAAGTACTACGAGTTCATGAATATGGACGAGTTTACATTTCAGACTACAGAAACCTTTGATGATATTATTCTGGACGGAAGGGCAGTCTTTAGATATCCAGACCCTGATGGTACAGGCACATCTTTTTTTACAGACGACGATGGTTCAAACTCAACATTAATACTAACAGATGCCAGTGGTAATAAAACAACTATTGATTTAACCGATAGTAATTTTAAAGTTTCTATATCTAATGGTAATGATCTTCCAGGGTCACTTGCCAAATCAACATCAGATATAGGAAAGACATTTACTGTACAAGGTTTAGGTTCACACAATACAAGTAATGCAAAACTTACCACACTTGTTAGAAATTGGGTAGGTCCTGGTCCTTCTTATATTTTAAATGCATTAGAAGATGCAATGGATATTGATAAGAACTTAGACCAAGATGGACAACTATCACAAGATTATTTAGAAATGATGCAAAAAGAAATTGCCGCATCTATACCAGCAGACTTACAGGCAAACAAGTCAGTACTCTATAAGAGAATTATTGATTTTTATAAAGTCAGAGGTAGTGATGATTCTATTGAAACTTTTTTTAGATTATTCTTTAATGAAGAAGTAGAAGTAGAACGACCTTTTGACAAAACGCTTATTCCATCTGCAGGTAATTGGAATCCTGAAATCAATCAGTTTACTTCTACCAAAGGTTTCTTATCCGAAAAGGATATTAGATTACATGACTCACTTCGTTACCAGAAATATTCATACTTAATTAAGTCAGGTAGAAACATTGATGATTGGAAGGATACATTTAATAAACTCGTGCATCCAGCCGGGTTTATATTCTTTGGAGAGATTTTAATTCTCTTACAAATAACAAGGGCAGCCTTTGGAGATAATACCAGACCAATTACAGTTAAGACTAGAAACCCACAAACTGGTTTATTAGTTGATCAATTGGTTGATGTATTTACAAATGATTTAGACATTAGAAAAACACTTTCATCTATGCCGGGTATACAACCTGGGGTAATAGGTGCGGAAGATTTACCTTTACTCATAGAATTGTTTATCTCAATGTTTACTCCTAATCCAGAGGCTCGTGTTAATAGAAGAGCAATACTTTCTCCAGTTATTAATAGTAGTGGTGTGATTACCTCTATCACGATTGTACAAAAAGGATTTGGTTATTCAAGTGCACCGGCAGTAACTATATCAGGTCCTGGAAATAATGCAGCTGCATCAGTATCAATTAATTCTGATGGAGAAATTGTATCTGTTACAGTAGGCAACGGAGGTACTGGTTATACTACTGCAGATGTTTCTGTAGATGTACCAAAGGATAATTCTAATAATGATATTACTGGTAAGGTTGGTAGTATCAATATATTTAACAGAGTAAAAAGAAGTTATAGAGTTCCACCAGTAATTTCCATAGCAGCGCCTACTGCAGTTGATAGTGATGGTAATTTATTATCAAGTAATGTACAGGCCACTGCCAACTTTGTAATGGAATCAACATCTTTAGAGATTGTAAAAATGATAAGTGGCGGAAGTGGATATACTTCTATTCCTACTGTTACTATCTCGGGTAGTGCAACTGGTCGTGCAATAGTACAGAATGGAAAGGTAACAGGTATTGAAGTTTTAAATAAAGGAAGTGGATATACTACAACACCAACTATTACTATTTCTGGTGGAGGTGGCAGTAATGCTACAGCTCTAGGTCTTTTAACACCAACAAGAATTAGTAGTATAAATATTAGTAACTCTGGTAATGGATATGTAGTTGATCCTAATATTTCTATACTATCGAAAAGTATAGATGAACACAGAGCAAAAAATACTGAAATGATTTTAAAAGTATTATTAAATCATTTAAGTGAAACAACAAACAATTACTTTAACAGTAAAGGTAATAGATTTGGTTTAACACCATATACATTTAATAGTAATTTTACTATTGACGAAATAGGTACACAAATCATACAAAACTTAAATATAAATAGTATAAATAGTAATAACACAAATAGTTTTATAACACTAGATTAATAGGATAAAAAAATGGCAGCAATAATTACAACCCCTTTTAGAGTTCTTAATGCAGAGAACTTCAAAGAAGATGTCGCTGATTCAAACAATAGTATCTATGTCGCAATAGGTAAGTCAGATGCATGGTCAAATAGTCTTTCTACATTGACGGACAGTACACCGACCGTGCCAAGTGATCACATCGATGCAACAAATGAGGCACACCAGATGATCATAGGTATGAAGAGAATACAATCAGGAGACATTTCACATGTAGTACCAAGACACGATTGGGAAGAAAATTCTACATATATCGGATATGATTCAGACATAACTAATCTTTTCAATGAAAAGTTTTATGTACTAACATCTGAATTTAAAGTTTACAAATGTTTAAAAGCAGGAGCAAGTGGTTCAACAGTACAACCAGTTCATACTGGAGTTGATCCGGTTACTGGCGGAGATGGTTATACATGGAAATATATGTATACAATTACTACAGCAGATTCAGAAAAGTTTTTAACTAAGTCTTTTATGCCTGTACAAACATTACCATTTACTATATCAGGCGGTACTGCGGCAACAACACTTGCAAGTACTAATGTAAACTTCCCTCAACAAAACTCACAAGTACTATCCTATAATTCCTCAAAGGCTGCCGGAATTGAAAGGATTGAAGTCACTGCAGGTGGGTCAGGTTATACATCAGATCCAACAGTTACTATTACAGGTGATGGTACTGGTGCAACTGCAACTGCTAATAGAACTGGTAATGTTGTTACATCAATTACTATTACCGATAAAGGTACTGATTATACAATTGCTGATGTAACAATTACTGGCGGTAATGGTTCAGACGCCACAGCAAGAGCAGTTATAGCTCCTTCAGGAGGTCATGGTGTTGATCCTGTAAGAGAACTCGGTGCATTCTTTATTGGACTTAATGCACAATTAGATTCGGCTGAGGGTGGAGACTTAACTGTAAACAATGACTTTAGACAAATATCAATTATTAAGAATCCTTTTAAAAGGGCAACAAATACAGACAGTGGTCATACATCGGAAGATAATGGAGCAGTTACAAATACAATTGCAACGGCCTCTACACTAAAAGGATTAAAATACTTACAAATGGCATCAGGTGCATCATTTACTGGTTTCCAAGTAGACCAAGTTATTACTGGTGGAACATCTAATGCACAAGCTTACTTAGTAGAGATTGATACTACTAACGAGAGATTATTCTATTACCAAAATAAGAAAACAGGTTTTAAACAGTTTGCCGATGGCGGTGAAACTATTACAGGATCAAACCCATCGGGTGGTTCTGCAAGTAGTGATTCATCAGACGCAGTTCAGAATTCAGAATTTGTAGAAGGTAGTGGACAATTGATATTCTTAGAAAATAGAGCTCCTATTTCAAGAACATCATCGCAGATTGAAGATATTAAATGTATCATAGAATTCTAATTGAATTCATTATATAAAAGAGAGAAATTAAATGGCAGATAGAGATACTATAACAAATGTAAAAAATTATAACATCACTCCTTATTACGACGACTTTGATGAAACTAAAAATTATCATAGAATTCTTTTTAAACCTGGGTTCGCAGTTCAGGCCAGAGAATTAACACAATTACAAACTTCATTACAAAATCAGATTGATAAAGTAGGTCAGGCATTTTATGGAGATGGTGATAGAGTTTTAGGTGGTAAAGGAACTTTACTTGCTGGAGATAAGTTTGCATACATTAAGTTAAATGCACAACACAGTGGTACAAACATTGCCTCATATGTAAGTGAGTTTGCTGGAACACAAATTACTGGTGCAAATAATAGTGTAGTTGCAGAAGTATTAAAAGTTGTAGCGGCCGAAGGTAGTGATCCAGATACTCTCTATGTTAAATATCTAAACTCAGGAACTAATAAAACAACAAAATTATTTGAAGATGGCGAAGTAATTCAATCTAATGCCAGTACACCAAGAAGTGCAACTATTGGTGGTGCAAGTCCAATAGGTAAAGGTTCTGCATTTAATATTGAAGAAGGCATTTATTATATTTCTGGTTCGTTCGTTCATGTACCAAAAGAAACAATAGTACTTGACAAATATACAAACACTCCAACATATATTATTGGATTACAAGTTACTGAATCCACAAAGTCATCAACTGATACAGGATTTAGTGATTTAGTAGATAACGCACAAGGGAGTCCAAACGAATCCGCGCCTGGTGCAGATAGATATGTAATTGACACTCAACTTATAAAAGAATCAGATATTACTCTGGCAAGTAGAACAGTAA
>CEVB01045800.1_pt1 | contig 16863 bp, 38 predicted proteins | sample 531381 | NCBI WGS metagenome assembly CEVB01 (sample SAMEA2622763, study PRJEB7988) | marine metagenome | biome: marine biome (ENVO:00000447); feature: surface water layer (ENVO:00002042); material: "saline water (ENVO:00002010), including plankton (ENVO:xxxxxxxx)" | depth 5 m | reverse complement strand
CATGTCCCGCTGGTCTTTGTCTCTGCTTTTCTCTTCTCGCACCAATCTTTCAGCTACTACTATCTCGTTCTGATTGTCTCGTTGTGCTTTTAATATACGGTTCATCAGGATTTCCAGCTTGATTGTGTCAATAATTTGCATTTCTTCTGTATGAAACACATCGTCCTTGAACTGGCTCCACATCTTTTTGAAGTGAAACTCAAACATCTCTAACTCTTCACTGGAAAATTGATTAGACAACTCTTTATAGTAAGGCTTCTCTTTGAGTTCATTTGCAACAGCCGCCTCTTTTTTCTGTTTGGCTGAAAAGCCTATATTTTTTCCTATCCAGTCTCTGATCGAGTCAGGGTCACGATCTAGTTTTTTAGCTATGGATTCTGGAGAAAGAACCTCGGCATTCGCCTCGATAAAAGACATTTCTTCTGTAGAGAATCTACCCTTCTTCATCATACTCTCCATTGATAATCTTCTCAATCACCTCGATAATCATGGCCTTACGGCCTTTGGGCAAAGGAGCGTTTGTTTGTAATCTTAAGTAATCACCGCGTAATTCTGAGGGGAGCTTTTTGTCTATGAGTTCAATCATCTCTGCCATGTGGGCATTTGAGATTGTTTCATCTTCTGTAGAGAGTGAGTACAGGGCGGCTATGTCTATTGGCTCAAGAATGCTCTTTTTACGGTCTTGTATTTTCTGGGCGTTGCCGTAATCAAATCTGTAATAATTATCTCGTTTAAAATTCTTCAATCTGTTGTTGATGTGGGCGTACATGAAGTTTTCAAGAGGTTTGCTAGAGTCGTACCTGCTTAGTGCCTCCACACCCATCAAGAATGCTTCCTGCTCAATATCATCTATCTCATATGAGGCAAAAACAAACTTGGGGGCTAGCTTTTTGCAGACTTTCAGAATTGTTTCTACAACATAGTCCTTGTCTAGGTCAGTGGGTATTTCCATTTTTCCTTGCCTTCTCTCTTTCTTCAAATAGTTGTCCGTCAATTATATGTGGGGGCGATGGTCCAGCCCATTCTGAAGAGTTTGACATACCTTCTAAATCGGGCGACTCCTCGGGGTCTGGGATATTTAGTTCAAATGAAACTGCTTTAGACAGAGAATCGACGCTCACCGCCCGTAGTTTCGTTTGGATTTGTTTCGATTTCTTTTTGCTGCCCATGTTCCATTTCTCCTGTGATAAAAAGTAAAGCTTGCTATATACCTTATATTACACCAAAATCGGTAAATTGGCACAATAAACCACCGCAAAGGGTCGATTGGGGGCGAATCAGGGTCATGTCGGATACAATTGGGTAAGACATAATTGATATTTTTTCTGAATTGTGTTTACACCACCCCCCGATTTTTCCCTTCACGGCGGGGGGTCCGTGGTGAACAAAAAACCCCCACCGGCAAAAACTTTCCTCCTTTTTTTGATTTTATGCTCAAGAGTATTGACTATTGTGGTCGATATAGTATAATACTCGCATACAAAACAACAATTCAAAACGAAGGAAGTACAATGAGCATTCTCAACCGCAGCGTAAACCACACCACGTTCTCAAACGGATACACCGCAAGCGTGGTGCGATTCTCTGACCACGATTATGAGATAGCCGTAATGTACAACGGCAAACTGGTGTACGATACGCCAGTAACCGCCGACGTTGTTCGCTGCGAGACTCGCGCACAGGCTGAGTCTGTAGTCGATAGGATTATGGACCTTCCTCCGAGGGACGGTGTACGTAAGCACATCGGGCCAATCGGCACGGTATAACATAAATGCGTGTTGTTGTAAGCGCAAGTCCTTTCCCCGTAAGGGGTTAGGGCTTACCGCGCTGCCCCGCAAGCTGTAAGTACTTTGGTGGTAATGACTTAGGGCAATCTTAAAAAACTTTCCCAAATACTTAAAGAATAGCCTGTACATGGTCGATAATATACTATAGAATACATCATCTCAAGTTTAGTTTCTTTTGTTCGGGAGTTTTGAGATGGACGACTTTTTTTGCCAGATTCAGTGTGATGAGATGGATGCTCAAGAATACCACATGGCTCAGGAATGGGCCGCTGAATGTGAGCGTGAACGTTGGGAACTTTGGGCGTGCGTTGACGAAGTAGAGCAACGCGAAGAAGATTGGCGAGAGTTTTGGGCTGAGGTGCGTGATGCAGGAAGAAACTAAACAATGTGTGATCGCTCTGATTATGGGGCTTTTGGGTTTTGGTGGATGGTGGTATCTGATCATTTGTTTGCAGAATATGGGAGTTTGAATATGTTTTACATTGCTTTCGATGGCTTCGATCTTTTCCAGCTTCACTTTGAGACCCGCGAGGCTGCACAGAAGCACCTCGATGACAACTACATGAAGCTGGCACGCCATTGCCAGTATTGTGTGGCGGTTTACGAGAAATGACGTAACCCGTTGCCCTGTAACGACTTAGGTCGTTCGGGGCTGCCGCCCAAGCCGTAAGTCTTTACCATATAACGACTTAGGGCAATATTGGAAAACTTTTAAAATCAGAGGGTAAAATCTAAGGATATCTCTGGACATGGTCGATAATCTATGATAGAATACCCATATGACAAGCAACAACGAAAAAGGAAACCAAATGACTGACCAAGAACGATATCAGCTACACCTGAAACTGACCCGGATTCTGCGGCCTGATTATTTTATCTCTTTTGAGTGGTGGGAAATTCTTGTGAAAAATGCAGAAGAGGAACTGAAAAGCTAACGGTTGAGCTTGCAATCTGCCGATAATAATAGTACAATCCACACTTCACAAGTCAATTAGAGGGTTTCAAAGATGGTCGAGATTATTGTTCACACGCCAAACGGTTGCGAGATTCTTCCCGTCGATATGTCACACGTCGAGGATGGCAACATAGATGCCGCTGTGATGATGGTGGTAAATCGCCACTTCGCTGAGGATGAGGTATTATCAGCCCGGTGGCATTTTGCGTAATCTTCGCAGTGTCTCACCTTACATTTTCCGACATAGAGCAGAGGGTAAAATGATCGCATCTTTTCAGGAAGTCATGATTTACATCGTTTTCGCTGGCGTGTTTCTTTGTGTTATGCAGTGGCTACAGGATAAAGGGGCTTTTTGACATAACTCATTACCCTTAAAGGGTTTACGCCCAGCGGGGCTGGCCGCGAAGCCGTAACTCCTTTGATAGCAACGACTTACAACAACTTTGGGAAACTTTATAATTCTTTGCCGAATAGATGGCCCGCAGGCTTGCAAAATGACGATATATATAGTACAATACCCGCATAACGAAGTCAATCACTTTTGGAGGTTTTAGAATGACGTTTCACGTTCAACACTACAGTCGGCACTGGGCAGTCCGCGTTTTCAATTCTGCCGGTGAAGTCGTGCAGGTTTGGACGGGCAACGCGAGCAATCGCGGCTGGCTGAAAGAATGTCAGCAAAGGGCAAAAAAAATGTGCGAACACGCTTGACACCCTTCGCCCTGTGTGGTACAATTCCCGAGTTCCAAGTCAATCACTTTTGAAAGGTCTACCATGAACAGCTTCGCAACTCAGCTTCACTCTGACGAATTCGCCGCCGACTACGAAGCCGCCGCAGAAATGCGGGAGCGGGAAGATCTTTACAGTACCATTTCGGACCTATCGAAAGATGTACAGGGGTTCCGTGTCCGCTTTGATTACATGGCGATGCCGCTGGAGCAATTGCGTCTTGAGTGGGCGTACTGGTGTGCGGAGTCTGATCGTCGCAGCGAAGAATATTTGGACTATCTGTATATGGACGCACAGATGCCTGTAGAGGAAGATGCGTTGGTAGACGAGTGGGAAGAGGTTTACAATTCCTTCGGCCTTTGAGCCGTAAACCCTTACCCCGTAACGACTTAGGTCGCCGGGGGCTGCCGCGCGAGGCGTAAGTCCTTTGACACCAACGACTTACAACGATTCTGGAAAACTTTTAAAATATTCCACAAAAAGATGATGATACCCCTTGACAAATGCCGATATATATGATATACTTAAAGCATAACAAACAAAGGTAAAATAATGATTCAAATGACTTTCACAAACGACAACGGCAAGACCATCAGCATCATCACCGATAAGCGGGACATTCCCGCACACGTTGAGCGAATGGATGAGAAAGAATTTTTCTGGATAAAAACAGATATTCTTTAAAGATAGGTATTGACAAACGCCGATACTTATGGTACACTTAACACATAACACAAACGAAAGGTTTTAAAATGAAGTATTTCAACGTCAAAGCAATCTGCCCCTGTACTAATCGCCCAACTACGTTCATGCATGTAGGTCGTGACCGGCTACGACAAAACGAACACGGTGAAACGGTGTTCCGATATAACGATTTTCATGATAGCTGCGAGGTTATCAGTGTCGCGGAGGTTTCGCAAGCGAAGCTGGACGCGATGGAATCTTACTTCAAGCGATACGGTACAGCCTGCGAATAATCTCGCACATTTGAAAAAAACGCTTGACATTCGGCCTCTATGGTGTATAATCAAGGCACAACCACTTCACTCCCGAAAAGGAAAAAACCATGAGCAAGTCCTTCGAAGACATCAACGACGAACTGACCATCCGCGAAGAGGCATACGAACTGCAACAGTTGGAAGATTTTATTTTTGAGGACGAATCTTATTCGGAAGACGAACAGCAACGGATTCTGTCGGCATCTTTGGGAACTGATCCGGCGTGGTGTCCACGGCATGACGAGTTTGATGAGTTCGTTGACTATCTCGGATTGTACGACGAAGAAGATGAGTACGACGAAGAAGACGACGGACAGCCAAGCGAATACGACGAATGGCAGGACTACATGGATGGCGATGATTGGGATCATGGCCAATACGACCTTTGATACAGAGGAAAAAAATGACAGATCACAATCCCCGAATCGTTTGTGCTGACGGTTTCTCTATTTCTGTTCAGGCTCACCACTTCTCCTATTGTACGCCACGACAGAGCGAAGGACCGCATACCCATATGGAAGGCGGATTCCCCAGCATGATTCCCGGCAAAGAATTGCTGGGATACATGGAGGGCGATGAGTTTAAAGACCCATGCGATACCGTCTACCCATATGTCCCACGCGAAATTTTCGAGCGAGAGTTCGAGGCTCATGGCGGGATCGTTGAAGGTAAACTGCCGCTCTGAAGTCGACGTAAGTCCTTTGTGCGTAAGCACTTAGGGCTTGCGGGGCAGCCCCGCGAAACGTAAACCCTTACCACCAAAGGGCTTATGTCAATTATAAAAAACTTTTAAATTCTCCCCCGAATATGTGGCGACTGGGCTTGCGGTGTGTCGATATATAAAGTACAATACTCGCACAAGAAGCAAGAACACAACGAGAGGAAAGCGAAATGAACCCGAAAATTATAAAAGTCTCAAACAATCTTCCATGTAAAAAGTGCGGTAAGGTCATGATGATCCCGCGAGACCGGGGAATCTGCATTCCCTGCCTTTCGAAAAAAAAGTAAGAATAGGGCTTGACATTCCCGCAGCGGATGCTATAATACACGTATGACAGTCACAACAACAACACGAGGAAACGAAATGAACTACGATTCAACACAACCTTATTGCGGATTCCGAAACATCCAAGAGCTTACCGCCGATCTTCGGCAAGCGTTCGCGGAACTGATTACGGTTCCGAACCATCTGCTGCCGGAAGAATTCCGGGACAACATTCGCGGCTGTCGTACTCTCGCACGCCTTGAAGAACTATGCGACAAGCGTGACGGTATGACCGAACACCGTAAACTGAAAAACATCAAAGCGGAAAACGTCGAACGATACCGCAAGCAGTTTGAAACTGACGAGGAAATCCGCTACGATGGAGCAGTGGACGAATTGCAGTTGTACAAAAACGAAATGGCATTCTGCAACTCTTGCCCGTCAATTGAATTCGAAGAAGAAGACTTCATGGAGTAAAGTTATGCAATACGAAGATTTGCCAGAAGGTCTCAACCTGATATGTAAGTGTATGCGAGAATTCACCGATTCCGTTGTTATGCTTAAAGTTCCCCGGCATATAACCCCCAGCGATTTTGGTGAGTGGACTGTAGAAAATTGTCCCACAGGATTTGAACCTATTGACGTGTTAATTGCAACCGATGAGCAATGCGAAGCAATGGAGTAAATAAAGATGATACGAAACAAAATTGTTGGAATGTGTGAAGTTGTAGCCGTGTGGTCTTACATTGCTTTCGCTGTTTATATTATCATCCACACGCGCAATTAAGCCCTAACCCCTTGTGGCGTAAAGACTTACGTCGCCGGGGGCAGGCCCGCGAACTGTAAACCCTTACTGTGTAACAACTTACGACAACTTTTAAAAACTTTCCCGAATAGGTGGCGATTGGGGTTGCAAAATGCCGATATATACTATATAATACCCGTATGAAAAACAACATGAGAAAAGCATTCGTTTTTGACTTTGATGACACTCTGGCGATGACTGACGCTTGCGTTCTGGTACTTGCTCCAATTAATCGTGAAGGTTATTTTGGTGGCGCTACTCGCAAGGTGGCCAAGCGGTTAACACCCGCTGAGTTCAACACCTACGAATTGCAAAAGGATGAGGAATTCGATTTCTCTCAGTTTAAAAATCCCGAGTTCATTCTTAATGGCAAGCCAACCAAATTGATCGAACTCGCTCAAGAGATTTACAGAGAGGGTCATAACCTGTTTATTCTGACTGCTCGCAGTAATTCTATTGCTGATGCGATTCAGGGATTTTTGAATCAGTTTGGCATCGAAGCGACTGCCGTTCATTGTGTGGGCGATTCAGGTTCTGACATTTCCCGAAATAAACGAAAAGTGCTGTTGACAATCATGGAATCGTATGATAAAATCTATTTCTATGATGATGACACGGCAAACGTTGAAGCCGCTCAAGAAATTGGCGTGAAGTCTTATCAAGTCTAGAGGAAAAACAATGAGCTTTGTTACCGATTGCGATTACTGTGGGGAAATCTCTCTGTGTTTTGAGGATAAGGCTGGCGGCACTTGCTGCCACTCATGTGATCGTGAAGATGATCACGAAGATGATCACGAAGATACAATTTTAGAATCAGAATTTTTTAACTTTAACTAGGGGCAAGGTCAAGTCGTCGGTAAAGCGTGTGAGGGTGAGACGACAAGCCTCCAGCCGTACCTGCCGCCTAGTATAATATAACGCCGCTCCCCTTTGGTAAAGTGAAAGCCTAACGTCTGCCACTGGGGTATAAACGCGGCATAACCCCTTACAGCGTAACGACTTACGTTGCCGGGGGCAGCCCCGCGAAGCGTAAACCCTTACCCCACAACGACTTACGTCAGTTTTAAAAACTTTCCAGAATCGTTAAAGAACTGCTTGACAAATAGCCGATATAATGTATAATAGAGGAGTAAGGCAGACGGATGAGGGCCACAGATGCACCCTCTTAACTCCGTATAGGCAATCCGGCCTCAGACGTTGCAACGCTGCGGAGCCGTCTGTCCTTGCTAAAACAACCAGACTGCTTGTCTTGTGAATAGTCAGCGAGTCAGCGAGTCAGCCAAATTTCAAAAAAAACTAAAGAAATCGGTTGACAATGACGATAAATAAAGTATAATAGAAGCATGAAAGAAAGAGTTCACAACATGGAACAAAAACAGTTCGCAAGCATGGCACAGAAACGCCGGTTTGAAGCAGCACAAAGAGAGATTGAGAGAGTGCGAAATGAGCAGAAAGAAACCACAACCAGTTCAGATGCCCAAACGGGAAAGCAACCAAATTGTCGTCAAGGTCGGCAGGGTTAGTATCGGCCACCAAGCCCACATCAGCGGCAGTGGGGTACATGACCACCGGCCTCGACGGCAGCGTACACGCCAAGCGCAGCGTAGCGTATGGCAAAACGAGTCTTAAAGAAAGGATGACATTCTATGTCCATCACATTTGCGAAAGACAAAGAGACAAAGAGCAAAGTTCGATTTTCAGCAACTGGCGACGTGTCCGGGTCTATCTACATTGACAAGGATTCAGAGCTGGCGAAAAGTTCGGAAATCGTTTTGGAAGTTTCGGAAAAGGCTGAAGTTTCTGCTTGACATTGGTCGATAATATAGTATAATGGTAGTATAACCGATTCACAACACTTTAGGAGATTTCAAGAATGAAGATTGAAACCATCATCAATGCTGGTCCTGTTGACAGCGTGTATCTTAGCTCATGGGGAGACGGCGAACTTGAGCTGACAGTAAAGGGCGGTTCTATCAAGGTGGAACTGTCGGAAGAAATCATGAAGCGACTGCATGAACGTCTCGGAGAAAAGCTGACCGGTTTAGCACAAAAGCGACTGGAGCAAGCCAAACAACTAACGGAGGATGAAAACACAAATGATGAGTAATTGTCAAAAGCCGGTTGTTTCAATCGGCACAGAGTTTCCTGCTGGCAAAGTCGTAGCCATCAATAACGACCACGTTTTGATCGACACTGCAAAAGGTGTCAAACAATTTTCTTTTTCACAAGTCGAAAGGTTTATCCATGATGCAAGATCTATATCACAAGCGTAACGGTCGTAAGATCAATGTCCTTTATCCTAGTCGCGGAACTAGGAACAATCTCCGAACTGTAACTGGTGTCAAGCTGCGTAGCTTCACCGGCCCAAATGGTCGAGGGATTACTGTTCAGGAAAGCAATGGTAAAATCCGGTCGCTTTCCGTTTCGAAGTGTGTTGGTTCCCTGTAGGGAACGCCTTTCGTGTTGTGTGAAGAGCCATCCCGACTGAGTAAGCCGGGGTGGCTTCTCTTTTTTACAATTGACGTAAACCCTTGGTATCAAACGACTTAGGGACGGCGGGGCAGCCCCCGGCGACGTAAGTCCTTTGCTGATAACGACTTACGACGAAAGATAAAAAACACGCAGATTGTCTAAAGATTTGCTTGACATTTCGTCGATATAATGTATAATAGGGGAAAGAAACACACCACACACAAGGAAACACATCATGCTGAAGTTCTCAAACGCAAACGCCAAAACCGAAGCCCTCAAACAGGTCGATGAGCTGAAGCCGTTTCTCGATCACAAGCGTAAGATTTACTCGCTCGATTTGCTTTCCGGTTATTCTTGCCCGTTTGCTCATGACTGCCTTTCCAAAGCCGTCGTTTCCGAATCCGGTAAACGCACTATCAAAGATGGTCCGCATACGCAATTCCGCTGCTTCTCCGCATCGCAGGAAGTACAGTATACCAACGTATATAATTCACGCAAGCACAATTTTGATACGTTGCGTGGTTTGCATCTTAACGACATGATTCACGAACTGAATCAGTCTATGCCCGATAATCTCGGCATCTGCCGAATTCACGTTGCTGGCGATTTCTTTAGTTCTGATTATATGTTCGCGTGGATCAATATGGCAATGATGCACACTGACCGATTGTTCTATGCTTACACGAAGTCGCTTCCCTACTGGACAGAATACCGCGAGTACACTGACAATCTGGACAACTTTGTACTGACTGCGAGTTATGGTGGACGCAATGACGACATGATTGCGGAACACGGTTTGCGATCTGCAAAGGTTGTATTCAGTGAAGCCGAAGCGGGCGATCTTGATATCGACCATGACGATTCCCATGCGGCACGACCTAGCTTGAAAAATCAGGATTTCGCGTTGCTGATTCATGGCACACAACCAAAGGGATCGGAAGCATCGGAAGCGTTGAAAGCATTGAAGGGAAAAGGCTCCTATTCCCGCAAAAAGAGATTGACAACGGAGAAACTTATGGTAAAATAGATACAGGAAAGGGACGGAAATGTGGTATACATATTGATTTTGATCGTTGCGACACTAGCATGTTTTTTGAGTTCACACTTTGAAAGGTAGTCAATGAAGAGTTTGGTTTTGTTTTCCTATCGTCAGCCCGTCGAAGGTTCTAAATTCCGTTGGGGCGTGTTGGAGTCCCGGCGTAACACTGAAAAGCAGCCGCTTTCGTGGGATACTATTTGCGGGGCGTATCGTAAATTCGACACTGAATTTAAACGGTCGCGTGACCTTGACACGGTGACAACTACGCAAGGCGTCAAAGCTTTCTACCGCGAGCGTCAAAACTGGGGCGTGAAAATCCCCTTCCTTGGTTCGCTTGTCAAGCCCTTTATAAAATCCTAGCTGGCCACTAGGGGCTACGTTTTACCTTTGGGGTATGCGAGACGTAGTCATAAAAGGCAAACCCCATTTTTATTTTCTCCGTAAGTCCTTGCCTGACAACAACTTACGTCGGGCGGGGCAGCCCCGCGAATCGTAAACCCTTTACGAGTAACGACTTACGCCAATTTCAAAAAAGCGGCAGAATGCGGTAAAGTTTTTGCTTGACAAATGACGATAATAAAGTATAATAAGGGAAAGAAACAATGAGGCGGTGTGGTGGAAAGGTTCACACGCTCAGTGACCAGCGATCTGATGGGAGTGATTACCCCGACAATCGCAACGATGCGGATTAATCAACCGTTGAGTGGTCACAACCGGCTCTAGAGTCGGTTGAATGAGAGATGCGGGTTCGAATCCCGCCACCGTTAGCTTATACTGTAGGTCGAAAGACTGAACAACGAGGCGTCAAATGTCCACGCCTACAACCCCGCAAGGGGAGAGAGTATAAGGGGCAAGTTTTATTCTTGACATTCAGTACACGGATGGTATAATGGCAATAGACAGCAACAAAGTTTTTCAAAAGGCACTTGGAATGAGCAACAAAAAACCGCGAGTGGAAGTTAGTCGAGAAGTTTTGGATCATATTGATCCTGCCAAAAAGGTCCGCGTGTATCGCAATCTCCACAAAGGGTGTCTGAGTGTTCAGCAAGGCGGTCTCGTCAAGTGCCACGCCGACAACGTAGTGTTGCGGGATTTTAAAACAATCGTAAACCCAAAAGGGCAAGAACGAGTCCGAAAAGAGGAAAAAAAGAACGTCCACGCTTTTATTGAAGGGTTTGTGGTTGATGCGAAAGAATCTTGGAAAGGTATGCTTGATTTTAGATGGGGTGAATGTTACTATAACCCCTACGAAACGGACCACTGGACGGACCTTGAAACGGGTCAAGCTGTGGACTGCGGAGAGTATGTGGATATCGCTCCTGATAGTGTTCTGGCCTATAATTATCTATATAGTGCTTCTACTGGATCTTAAAAGCTTGGAGAATTAAAAATGGGACTTGATCAATACGCTTTTGCTCGCAAGGGTGAGCCGCAGGAAATCACGGAGGAGTTCACCTACACCGGTGCGGATGGTGTTCTTTATACGGAACCCCGAACATCCATTGAATATGAGGAGTCCAAGGAAATCGCCTATTGGCGTAAGCATCCTAATCTTCAAGGTTGGATGGAAGCTCTTTGGCGTGAGAGGGGCGGCGAAGGTGAATTCAACTGTGTGGATGTTGAGTTGACGTTTGAGGATCTGGCCGCTCTGGAAATTGATCTGGGCAATCGGGATCTACCCGCCACTCAGGGGTTCTTCTTTGGTGAGAACTCTGACGATTATTACACATGGCAAGATCAAGAGTTTATCCGCCAAGCTCGTCAATACCTTGCGGATGGTTACAAAGTCGTTTATACTTCATGGTGGTAATGATGGACGTATATCTTGTAATGGAATGGGGCGATGACTACCACGGTAGCAATCCGGTGTGTGCCTTCACTGATGAAAACAAAGCGAAAGCATATGCCAGAGATTGCGGAGTGAATCAGGTTCCCACTTGCGGATCAAAAACGTGTGACCACAAATATAGTTATGTGGTTCACAAAATACCAATGAGGAAAGACAATGAAGCAAACAATTGAAGACGCTTTGGTGTTGTTGACGTTTGTCGGAATTTGTATTCTGGCGGGATGCGTTGTTCAGCTTGCGAAGGAAATGATATAAGTCCTTATGTGGTAAAGGTTTAAGGCTGGCGGGGCAGCCCCCGGCGACCTAAGTCGTTGGCGCTAAAGGACTTACGTCAATTATATTTTTCTGATGGGTTTTTCTCAAGTCAGGGCTTGACAATGCCGATATATATTGTATAATGGGGGAGTAATGACAACAAGAAAGGAAAGCGAAATGGAAACGTATCATCTGGAATGTGTCCACTGTGGACAGGAATCGGCCATCGATGCCAAGCCGAGCGACGTGGAATCGTGGGCGGAGGGCGAGCTGATTCAGAACGCGATGCCGTATCTCGACCCCGATCAGCGTGAGATGTTCATCTCTGGCACATGTTCGGCGTGCTGGGATAAGATGTTTTTAGATCCTGCCAAATCCTAATAATTTTCTTGACATTCGCCGTTCATATTGTATAATGGACAGTGTAAGGTTTTTAGTTTCAACGAAAGGTTTTTACGATGCAAGTTCTCTCTACTCAGGTCTCTCAGAAAGTTTCTGACTCTTTCAACTTCACCGTTGACAAGTTCCCGCTAAGTGGACCGGATGGTATGCGTACTCCGTGGTATGCTTTGTTTCGGTCTGACAGCGAATCCGTTGTCGGAAACGGTTCGGTGACGGCGCGATATGTTCCGCACCAAACCGATGACGTTCTCGCGCTTGTCGAATCAGCCGCCGAAGCGTTCGACGGTGAAATTGACGTTGATTGTCATTTCAGGGAAGGACACTATGTGTCCATTCAGCCCACTAAGCACGACCGTTTGAGCGTGTTCGGTGAGCGGGATAATATTTGGCCTCGCGTTATTATCAACGCGGGATACGATGGTAAAGCATTCCGGGCTACTATGGGCTACTACAGGGACGCTTGTAGCAATCTGGCGATGATGACAAAGGTGAGCGGTACAACCGTTTCCATTCGTCACACTTCCGGCTTGCGTTCTCAGATGGATGACCTTATTGCAACGTTCGGAGTCTTGAAGGATTCGTGGGCTACGCTTACGGATGTTATTCAGAATCTGGAATCTCGTGATGTTCAGATGGTCAACTTCCTGAACTCCATCTATCCTGAACCAGCAGCGGACGCAACTCAGCGAGCTGCAACGGTTCACCGTATGCGAACCGAAGCAATCTTCAAACGATTGCAGTCTGAACGGTTCCGCACTGGTCGTCCGGCAATGGATGACGGTTTCACTGTATCCGCTTGGGAAGCGTACAACGCTGTTCAGGGTTATGTTCAGCACGATGCCCAAGCAAAAACCGGTTTCAAATCTGACTTTGACAGAATCCTGCGAGCCTCACGGGACGCTAACGTCCGAAAGGCTGAATCGCTGGTGATGGAACTGGTCGCGTAGTGTTCCTTTCGTTGTTGTTGTAGCCGCTCTACCCTTGTCAAGGGGGTAGGGCGGTTTTTTTTTAAGTTTTCATAATCGACGTAAACCCTTATGGCGTAAGGACTTACGGCGAGCGGGGCCGCCCCCGGCGCCCTAAGTTGTTTCCCTATAAGGACTTATGTCAATTTCTCAGTGCAAATTTCATACCATTCAGAAACAAAGTATTTATGATTGTGTCGTAAGTTATTAACCTGTAAGGATTTAGCTCAAGTCTGGGGTTGCTTTTGGTCGATGTATATGGTATAATGTAAGTTCGTGCTCTGTAAGGATTTAGGACGATTAACTTTTCCTGCCACAAAAATCTGAAATTTTCCCCCAACATTTTGTGAGGTCATCACCCCGACGTTTCACGTTGTCGCTCCCCTTCCGTCCCGACTGGTGGGCATGGTGATAGTCAGCGAAATTGAGGGATTTCATTTTGTCCTTCCCCTTCTTTTTAGACTCGGGGCCATGAAGACAGTCAGCGAATTTGCACAATTTTGTCGTTTCTAATTGTCTCAGACTGCTGGTCTTGATGATAGTCAGCACTTTTTGTTACATTTCGTAGGCACTTATTTTTAAATGCCGACACTTTGTAACTTTGTCTTTCCCCTTCCTTTTAGACTGGCGGGCACAGCGAGAGTCAGCCAAAAAACACAAAAATCTTTAAAGTTTGGGCTTGACTTTGACGATATATAATGTATAATTGATGCAGAGACCATGGGGCTGTAACTCAGAGGTAAGAGTGCCGTTCTTATAAAGCGGTGGTCGTGGGTTCGATTCCCACCAGCCCTACTTATAGATACCTACCATCAATTTGTCCCCAAATGTTGTTAATGATTCTTGTCACCACCCATGTAATAATTGCTTGAGCTATCCACATCCATATAAATGTAGGAATAAAAGTTGCATTGTAGGATGCATAATCAAGTCTTCCTTTGTAATACTGTTTCAACTCTTTTTTCATTTGTTTGGGACTTTTTCTTGACAACGCCCCAAAGTCACCATCATAAGTGTCAAGCCACTCTTGCCCAAGATCAACACATTCTGAAGCTAAACCATACGAACCGTCAGCGTAATTTTTGCTTCCAAAATGTTCCTGTACTTCTCCGAGTATCTTATTTTTGTCTAATTGCATTTTCTTTATCTCTTACGGAAAGGATTTTAGGTACGACAACATTTATCCCACATATAAAGTACACAAAGTCTTTGTCCTTACGGACTTGGAGCAGACTAACAAAAAGTCTTTGTTTTATGCCCCAATAATTGATGTGTCGCAGCCAAACAATCATTTGTCTTAGCTAAACCATCATACAAAATGTAATTAAGTCACATATACACCTTATATTCATAGGAAGTCAGCCATATTGACACTACTCTATTTCAACTTTGTGGCTTTTGCGCCCATAATGACATCTTTTTGAGGCAACTTTGTGGGATTAAAACCCAATCATTACTTATTGCGGGAACACGAGGTTAGGTGAGACATCTCTGAAAAACACTTATTCTTACACTACTAGCATTTTTACAGTACTATATGGTATATTTATATGTGTTGTAGTATTAGTCTAGGTGTATTATGTAGTGTGTAAATTGTCCTAGCCCTGCATTTAAAAAAGAAAAACCAACTTTTATGAACAAAAAGAAAGAAAAAAAACAGTGCATAGATTGTGACAAAAAGACCAGCGATTATTATCCTGTTTCAACCAACAGAGGAACCGTTTACAGGTGTGTTAGCTGTCACGAACAAGCAGTCAGAGTTGCAGCAAGGATGTTGACAACTAGAAATGTGTAATTGTCTAAAGTTTTGACTTGACAATGACGATACGTAGTTTATAATGGAGACATGGCATGGAAGACAAAATACCTTTAGGAGATCAATTTCCTGTAATAGAAGGAGAAGCAATGGGAATCGGAGAGGAAAAACTTCGACACAACATGTCTGCCAGTCAGTTGAGAGTCAGAAAACCGTGGGGTTCGTATACTGATTTTTACAGAACAGATAACGTTGTTTTCAAAACTATTTCTGTCACCCCCAACTCAAGGCTATCCCTGCAATCACATAATGATAGAAATGAATTCTGGGTTGTTGTGAGTGGCGAATGCGTCTGTCAGCTAGATGATGCTGAATTTAAAATGACCGAGGGCGATGTAATTCTTATTCCAAAAACTAGTGTACACCGACTTTGTAACCGAAGCTCGACCATGTGTGTTGTGGCAGAGTTACAATATGGTGCATGTAACGAGGACGACATTATCAGGTACGAAGATGACTACAAACGAGAATGACAATGATCGCATGAGCGTTTATTCTAGGCAAACAGATGAAGAGTATAATCTCTCACTAGAAACTTGGAGACGCAACAACAAAGACATCATGCGAGAAATAAAAAAAGAGGAGAGAAAGATAGCGCGAGACAAATACGGAGTCAAAACAAAAAAATCCTTCGCTTCCAAGATATTAGACTTTTTCCTTTGGAGATAAATATGCCAATCACAAACAAAGAAGCAAGAAACATAAAAGATATAGTAAATTCTTATCTTCCTGAAGATGAAGCAAAGTGTATGTTTGAGGAACTCGTAGAGGAAATAGCAGACACTACAGATAACGATTCTGTAAAACAATCCATACTGATGCTGAATAGCCTGTACTCGCCACGAGGTAATGGATAATGGAAACGGACACTTGGCTCAATTATATAAAAGAGAATCGACTTTTTTTAAAGTTTGCACTTGACAATTACGATAAAGAACCATATAATATACGACAGATTATGGCGGAACGTGGTGTAGAAATGACGCCCGACCAACTAAAAGAACTGATTGAATTAATACGAGACTCTCTCGAAGAGATTTAGCGGGAGTGGCGGAATCGGCAGACGCGCTAGATTTAGGATCTAGTGTCCTTTGGACGTGGGGGTTCAAGTCCCCCTTCCCGCATAACCAACCATATTTAGGAGCTTGACGATGAGTAGAATGAATTGGGGAGAACTCGCGATGGAAATTGACAGAAAAGATGAAAAGGAAGACAGTCGCAGTTTTATTGATTCCACAGTGATGGTATATGACGCAGAAAAGGGCGAATATTATCCCGCCGAACTGGTTGTGTTTGAGGAATCGGATGGTATAATTGATGCAGGAACAATGTTTATCTCAATTAATTCGGAGATTGAAGATGAGTGACTTTATGAAATTAGAAGAGGCAGTGGACATTGTGATGGAATTGGCTACTGATAATGTATTGGATGATAGCATAATCGCAAATGATCCACACTTATCAGACGAACAGGCCCGCCAACAAACCGCAATCGCAACAGTTGAAGATTTTTTTGTTAATAATGTATTTGAGGGACTTGAAGATGAGTAAGACATACGCCATAGATGTGCCAAATGGACATGATGCAGAAGCGGAATGGATTACCTACGATTATTTTGACACCAGAGAGGAAGCAATTAAGTTTGCCAGACACCACTTTGGTGCAGATGAAAACGGTTGTATTTGTTTGCTTAGTGAGATTGAGGATGTTGAAGATGAGTAACACAGTACCAACGCATGAGATGATTAAGAATTTGGCAGATTTTGTTGTTAATAACATGTCATACGAGGAACTCACCCAGTTTG
>CEVB01029945.1_pt1 | contig 16881 bp, 16 predicted proteins | sample 531381 | NCBI WGS metagenome assembly CEVB01 (sample SAMEA2622763, study PRJEB7988) | marine metagenome | biome: marine biome (ENVO:00000447); feature: surface water layer (ENVO:00002042); material: "saline water (ENVO:00002010), including plankton (ENVO:xxxxxxxx)" | depth 5 m | reverse complement strand
TGCTAGAGAAGTAAAAAATCTACAGAAATATCACAGACAACAAAATGAAAAAGATTTTCTTGAAGTTGCAGATTACATTGAATTACAATTAAAGTTTATGAAAAAGAATTTAAAAGAATCGGTAAATGAAGGGAAGTATCATCAGTATAGAAATGATGAGACTATGACACCTAAACAAAAAATTGGTCGTTCAATGAGAGAGATTAGAGATAGTCTTAATGAATTGGATAAATTAGTAAAGATGAATGTTCGTCTTAAAAATGAATTGAATGTAGATTCTAGGTCATATTGGAAGAACACACATAAGGCTCTTGGGAAAATAAGTGAAAGGTTGGTCAAACTTGCTAATAAAGTAGGACAGTTAAAATAACTGATTTCACAATGCCATTTAATGATAAAAAGAAGTCCTATATGGACACGCTTTTTAGTATTTCGACCTTGCTCAAAAGATGGCAAGTAGAGATACAGAAAAAAGATATAGATAAAAACTATATGATAAGAAGACTCAACCAATGGATAGAACAATTGGAAAGTCTCAGAACTGAAATAATGATGGAAAAGGACTAAGTATGAAAAAACTATTAGTTGATTATTTACCGTTTGATGTAAAACCAGAATACATCAATGAATCCATTAAGGAGAATAATGGAAAATTGGTTGTTCGTGGTGTGCTCCAACGAGCTGAAGCTAAAAATCAGAACGGTAGAATATATCCCAGAGAAGTTTTAGTTCGTGAATCAAAAAAATATATGCAGGAGTTTATAAAACAAAGAAGAGCAATGGGTGAACTCGACCATCCAGAATCTTCGGTTGTCAATCTTTCCAACGTATCTCATAACATTACAGATATGAATTGGGAAGGGGATAACTTATTGGGAACTGTTGAGGTGTTAAGCACACCGAGCGGCAATATACTTAAGGAATTATTTAAAAGTGGAATCAAACTGGGAATAAGTTCTCGTGGTATGGGTTCCGTGGAAACTGTACAGGAGGGAGATGCACAACAAGTTGGAAATGATTTTGAACTCATTGCTTTCGATTTTGTATCCAACCCATCCACACATGGAGCATTCATGTATCCTGTAAATGAATCTGTTGATAAAACACCAGTTGTTGGTAGGACTTGTGGTGATTACTGTAAAGTAGAATCAATAATTAACGATATAATGAGAGGAAGTTAGATGAAAATTTTAGATTCATATAAAAAAATTGCAAACAATTTATTAGTAGAATCAGCTTGGGATAGAAAGTTTGGAGAACCTTTACCTACATTACAAGATGTAATGAATGAAGTTGATGATGATAAAATCATAAAGTATAAAAAGAAAGATGGTGAGCCAGGTGAAATGAAAGCCAGTTCTGCTAAGACAATGCCCGATGACCATCCTGCCAAACAAATATACAATAAAATGAAAGGTGATGATGATAGTGGTGAAAAAGATTCAAGTGGTAAGTTAGGTGGTGGTGATTTTGAAAGACCAGGTAGTGATGATGAACCAAAAGGTGATGATGAACCAAAAGGTGAACCAGAAGAAAAACAATCTGATAATGATGTTGTAAATTTAGCAAAAAAAGACTATTCTGAACTTGAGGATATGGACTTAAAAGATTTAGATGATGCAGTTGAAGAAGGTGAGAAAGAAGCTGAACAGTTAGACTCAGAAATAGAAGATTTGGTCAAAAAACATAATGAAGAGTTTCCAAGCGGTCAACGCCCACAAACATTAGGTGGTCAATTGTTACCAAGAGAAAAACAAAAAGACCCAGAATTGTACGATAGATGGAAAGCTAGTATGGATGTTATCAATGCAAAAAAGGAAAGACGTGAAGATGTTAAGGGTGGAATAAGCAGAATACAATCAATTGCAGATGATAAGGTAGAGGAAGAAAAGAAAAATGATGCAGTTGGTGCAATAGAATCTGATGGAGTTGATGATATTATAGATAGATTTAGAGAATCTGGAAAAGAAGAATTTTATATTAAAGACGACGAAGGTAACGAACACTCAGTTGTATTTTCCGACCTTAGTTTAGGAATGCAAAAGCAATTGCGTAATAAGTTAAAACCACAATATGACAAGGTAAAAGCTGCTCAGGAAAAAATGGATGCTTTGGACTATGATGACCCAGGTTATGACGATGCAGAACAAGAATACGAATTAGCTATGGACGCTGCAGATGGTATGGACACTTACGATTTTGAGTTAATGTTTGACTTTGTAACTGAAAGAAAAAGTGAATCAATCAAAGTAATCAACGGAAAAAAATATAAACCAATTAAAGAATCAAAAGAACCAACAAAACCAAAAGTTCATCCTTTCAAAGAAACATATAAGAAAATCGGTGGTAAGTAATGGCTAGAGAAAAATCAATAATGGAAAAATGGAGGGATTGGAGATTAGATGAATCAATACCAAATTACTTCCGTGGATATTATTCTAATATAGAGAGTAATATTGAGAGATTAGATAAAAATGTAAAAGCTTTCATTAAGGACTTGGGTAAGGATGGTCTAAGAAACGAATCCAATGAACTTTCAGCTCTTTATAAAAAACACATTATTGAGTTTAATGTTAAATTCCAACAGTTCAAACGGAAAAATAAATGATTAAATTGAAATCACTTTTATTTGAATCAAGAAAACACGGATTTGATTTAACTGATTTTAAAAACAAGGGATATCAAGTTGTGTTGAAAAACCTCGATATTCCACCCGTTTCCAAGAAAGGTTCATACGGATGGGTCTGGAAAGGTAAGGATATATCAATAACAACTGGTAATAACCCAATAACAGGTGAATTTTTTAGTGGGTTGAGAAAAAATGAAAAAGACTATGCTGGTTACATTGGTATTGAGGGAAAACCAGATTTAGTTAAAAAAGCTGTCAAACTAATCAAAAAAAATTCAACCTATATTAAGGACGAGAGTCCTGGTAGGAGAGACTACATATGATAAAACTCAAAGAATTAATCAATTGTTCATGTGGTAGTGACTGTTGTTCTTTAAATGAGAGCACAGAGGATAAGATAAAAGCTCAGAAGAAATTTCAATCTCTGATGAGACAAGAGGGTCTGATGAGAGATAGAATGTTTAAGTTGGAACAGGCATTTCTTGCTGACTCCAGACCTGAGAATATCAAACTAGCCAAGGAGCTCAAGAAATTATACAAAAGCTCTGTGACAAGCTTTATGAGAGATACAGCAAAGATGGTAAAAAGGTTAAAATAATGCCTGCTCTATCGAAAAAACAACAAAAATTTATGGGTATAGTCAGGTCTATACAGAAGGGGGATGCTCCGGCATCAAAATTTTCAAAAAAGGCTCAAGCTGTTGCAAAAAAAATGAAGGAGAAGGACGTGGATAAGTTTGCTTCAACAAAACACAAGGGTTTACCAAATAAAGTTAAAAAAGAAATGAAACTTCATGAAAACCCAGCAGCAGTAGCTGCAACCCAGGCAATGACTAAAATTAAAATGAAAAATCCTAAGACAGGTAAAGAAGCGTCGGCGGTAACTGCTCTTAAGGACAAGGATAATCCTAATCACAAAAAAGCAAAAAGTATTTTTCAAAGACTAAAGGATAGATTTACTAAAAAGAAAGATGATAAACCCAAACCAAAGAAACAATCTAAGTCGGACGCAGACTTTTATAAAAGACAATTTGCAGGGGAGGAAAAATTACGAGAATATATCAGACAAGAAATTAAAAATTTATTACCCATGAATGAGAGAATGGATAAAAAACAGGCTACAGAATTACTCAGACAGTTGGGTGGTAATAAATTTCGTATGATGGTTGGGGCGAAAAAAATGTCACTAGGGTCTGCTGGACTACAGATGAAAATAGGAAGAAACTCGAAGGCAATCAGTCATGTGATAATTGATTTAGACCGAGGAAAAGACCTCTATGTAATGAGTTTTATAAGGGTTCGTAAAGGCATACCAAAACTTGTAAAGAAATACACAGATGTATATGCCGACCAACTTAATAAAATATTTGAAAAAGAAACAGGTCTCTACACGAGATTGTAGGTCAATAAATTTTGATGACTAATATTTATAGGTGTAACAAAAATTTGATAATTTCATATTGGAGAGTATAAATGAAAAGAGGACAAGATTTTAATACTAGTATTCAGGGTAGTTTAGGTGGAGTTCTTCAGTTCCACGGTGAAAACATGATACTTAGGAACGTAACAAATATAAATGTAAGTGATACAGGTTCAAGGGCAGTCAGTCCAGGAGATAATCCTTCTGGTTCTTTATCACGAGCTGAATGTGGATATGTGGTGCTAGGTAATGCTATTGGTTCAGCTCAAGCAGCTGGGTCAGGTTTTTCACTTGCCCTACCTAAACCAGAAAGGGGACTTCACTATAAGTTTATCTTGAGAGCTCCGTCACTTGCAAACAATAATGCAGCAGAGATAAAAATTCACTCAACATCTGATGGGACAAATGGTTCACCTTTGATTATAGGTAATGTTAGAGGTCATGGTAACGATGAGGGTGCAAATGTTGTCGCAGTCAAGGGAATGATTAAATACGTTAAAAATAAAGCTACCGCTGGTGATATGGCTGAGGTTTGGTCAGACGGTACTAATTGGTTTGCTGATATTATATACGATGCTGACGGTTCAATAACACTTACATAGTAACTTAATAAAGGGACATATCATGTCAAAAAAAATAAAACTAAAAGACCTATTGAATGAAAACTTTAGTGGTACAATGCTTGGTGGTGTTGTATCTAGAAATCCATTTCATGATAATTTAAGTCTATCTAAAGTTGTAAAAGAAAAATACGGTGATGTCGATGGACAAAAAATAGATATCAAGGGATTAAATCAAGCTCTCACAGATTACAACAAACTCGGTGAGGAGATTTTTGGTAAATCTAATATCACCCAAATATCAGAAAAATTAAACTGGATAGCTTCTCAGGCAAAATCTCATACTCTCCAGGAAACCGAAGATTGGTTTGATAAGATAACAGTCAATCGAAACATGAAAGAACTTACTGGATTGTCAAAACAGTTCAGTAAGATTTCCAGTGAAGCTGAATCCCTTCAACAAAGAATGGGTGCTTTGTATGAGGATATGGGAAACATTCTCGGAAGATATTACGAGATAGGCGAGAAACACCTACCAGGTCATGATTCTGATGATATCGAGACTGTTGATATTGAGGAAAATGCCTATCAGAAATTCTTTCAAGGTGCTATGAAAAAGTTTGGAATAAAATCACCAGACGAACTAGATGACGAAAAAAAGAAAGAATTTTTCAATTATGTTGACAATAACTATACAGCAAAGAAAGAAAGAGATTAGAGGACAGATTGATATTTATAAAGGTTCATAACAATAACGTAGAAAGAGCTCTAAGTAAGTTTAAGAAGAAAGTTAAAGAAAGTAAACTGATGTTAGAACTAAGAGATAGGGAATATTACAAAAAACCATCGTTGTTGAAAAAAGAAAATAAGGCGAAAGCTAGACTCAGAAGAAAAAAATAATTTTAATTGATTAATTTTTTAATCTTTGTATATTTATATATACAAAAAAATACATTACGGTCAATTCGACCATCTTGTAATGTAATCGAATGTAACTCATTATAGTTCCCAATAACTATATTAAATCCAAAACAATGATATTATATCATTAGGAGAAAAAGTAATGGATGACTTATTAAAAGAAGCCATTGCAGATGCAAAAGCAGTTCGTGAAACAGCTTTAGAGAATGCAAAGTTAGCTCTTGAAGAAGCCTTTACACCTAGACTACAATCTATGCTTTCCAAAAAAATCCAATCTGAAGTAGATGCAGAGGGTATGCATGACGAGGATGAGGATATGGAAGAAAGAGGTGGAATGATGGATGATGATGAAGACATGGAAGAAAGAGGCATGGAAGAAAGAGGTGATGACATGGAAGAAGATGACATGGAAGAAAGAGGCATGGAAGAAAGAGGTGACGAGGACGAAAAAGAAGAGGGTATGCACGATGAAGACGAAGACATGGACGAAAATGTCATCGAGATTGATGGTGTTAAGTATGCCCCAGTAGTCTCTGAAGAAGAGGAAGAGGACGAAGAAGATAAAGAAGAAGGTATGCATGAAGAAGAAGACCTTGACCTTGAAGCTGTCATCAAAGAGCTAGAGTCAGAAATCGACGAATCTGAGGAAATCGAAGAAGGTGCTCATGAGGATGAAGAGGACGATGAAAAGAAAGAAGAAGTTGAAGAAGAAGTAGATGCTACAACTGGTATTGGTTCCGCTGATAACAAACAAGGCACTGCTGATAAATCTTCAGGTATCGGAAGCAAAGACAAAGCCAAATTCACCGAAGGTGCACACGAAGACGATGAAAAAGAAGAAGGTGCCCACGAGGGTGCTCATGAAGACGAAAAAGAAATGGATGAAGAAATCGATTTAGAAGAAGTCTTAAAAGCACTATCTGAGGAAGAAGAAGCTGTCGAGGAAAACTCTAAAGTTGAAAAACTACAAGCTGAAATAAACGAGCATCGCAATGTCGTAAAGTACTTGCGTTCCAAATTAAATGAAGTAAACTTGCTCAATGCAAAATTACTTTTCACAAATAAACTTTTCAGAGCTCATGGTCTTACCAATGAACAGAAAATGAAAGTTGTGGAAACTTTTGATAGAGCTTCAAATCTTCGTGAGGTTAAGTTGGTATATTCAACTCTAGCCGAATCGTTTGGTGCAAGTAAAGGAAAAACTGAAATCAAAGAATCCAAAGGTTCAGCTTCTAAAGCTGTTGCCTCAACTAAGTCAAAGAAGCAAGAAGTTATCGCTGAAGGACATGAGATGAGAGACAGATTTAAGAAGTTGGCAGGTATTCTTTAATAAAGACATAATTGGAGAAATATAATGTCACAAACTAAAAATCTTTCTACAGTCGAGAAATTGATGGATGGATATAATCCTCATCGTGAACGACAAGAAGAGACCCGTGGATTAATCAAGAAGTGGGAACCTACTGGACTGTTAGAGGGTTTAAAAGATGAACAGAAAGTCAACGGAATGGCTGTACTGCTCGAGAACCAGGCTCGTCAATTAATTGATGAATCTAGTCACACAGGTACATCAGCTAACTCCGAGGAATGGTCTGGTGTTGCTCTACCATTGGTTAGAAAAATCTTTGGTGAACTAGCAGCTCAAGAGTTCGTTTCTGTTCAGCCTATGAACCTTCCGTCTGGTCTGATTTTTTATCTTGATTTTAAATACGGAACAGCACAAGCTGGTTTTGGAGATGGTGACCAAGTGTTTGGTATTACATCAGCCTCCAACGCAGACCCATCACAAGGTCTATATGGTGCCGGTAGGTCTGGATATTCTATCAATGACCACCCCGGAACCTCATATGAAATCGGTCTTGCCTCTGAGGCAGGAGCAAACTCAACTGGTTCCATTACATGGCAAGATGTTGATTTTGAACCCGATTTATCCGCATCACTAAGTAACTTGAAGTACTTTGATGTGCCTGTATCAACATTAACGAATCCTGATTTAGAAGGTGTTAAAGCTTATGAGATTACTGGTTCAACTGCATTTGATGCATTTTACCCAGCATACACAAAAGTTTTAGATGGTGTTAATGGTAACGAGGTAGAACCATCAAGTGGTGAAGCTTCTCATATACGATTTATCGTAGACGAAGTAGCTGCTGCAGGATTACACGTTACTGTTAATTATCACAAACAGCCTACTGATACGACTCGTGGTGATTTTGAGGCAACATCAGCTCAAGTAGATGCTAACCCTGAAGCTGATATTGACATACCAGAAATCGATATAGCAATGCGTTCTATTGCAATTGTTGCAAAGACTCGTAAGTTGAAAGCTGTATGGACTCCTGAATTAGCTCAAGACCTCAATGCTTATCATAGTGTTGATGCCGAAGCAGAACTAACCTCACTATTGAGTGAGTATGTATCTATGGAAATCGATTTGGAAATCCTTGATATGTTACATATGAATGCATTGGCAAAAACTGAAAATTGGTCAGCAAGAGTTGGATTTGAGTTTGACCCAGCAACAAAATTATTTGCTGAGTCCTCAGGTGCTTCAAACGCTTACACAAAAGGTGACTGGTTCCAAACTCTTGGTAACAAGATACAGTCAGTATCAAATGCAATTCATCAGAAGACATTACGCGGTGGAGCAAACTTTATCGTTGTAAGTCCTGAAGTTGCAACCATCCTAGAATCTATTCCAGGATACGCAACCTCATCTGATGGTGATGTAAGTGCTAACTCTTACGCAATGGGTGTACAGAAAGCAGGTCTGTTGAACAACAGATACACAGTATATAAGAACCCTTATCAGTTTGAAAACGTGATATTGGTTGGTTTCCGTGGAAGTAACTTCCTAGAAACTGGTGCTGTATACGCTCCGTATGTACCGTTAATCATGACACCACTTGTGTACGACCCTAAAAACTTTACTCCAAGAAAAGGTGTAATGACCAGATACGCTAAGAAGATGGTCAGACCTGAATTCTACGGTAAAGTCATTGTCGCTGACGTAAACTTTGCTTAAAGTTAATGTCAACTAAGACTGTACTCAGGTACTAATAAAAAAAGGGGAGCTTCTGTTCCCCTTTTTTTTTATCCAATATTGTCCGACTTTATATTTATTATTGAATAATTGTATATATAGGAGATTTTCATGGCTCAAGAAGTAATTTGGCAAGGTAGTAGTTCATTTGCTAGTGGACAGACTCCTTACGGTTTTTATGATAGTGATACTGAATTCTCAGGTTCAGGTAATCACTCAGTTGATAGATTTGCTGATTGGGCAGCTCGAAGATTAGGACACCCTATAATGTCTGTTGAATTGCAGTCCGGTTCGTTTTATGCGGTCTATGAAGAAGCAGTTACAGAATACTCAGCTCAAGTCAACCAATTTAACATCAAGGATAACCTTCTACATTTAACTGGTAGGGCAACCGGCTCTGACAATAATTTAACACACAAAAAATTATCATCGACTATGGGTAGGACAATAGGACTATCGAAGCAGTATGGCACAGAGGCAAAGGTTGGTGGTGATATTGATATAAAGAAAGGTTCGATATCGGTAAATAGCGGAAGTCAAGAGTATGATTTAAACACACTATGGACGGATGTCAGTAGTAGTGGAGCAATAGAGGTTAAACGGGTTTACTATGAGGGTACTCCAGCTATGCAAAGATTTTTCGACCCATATGCAACAACAGGCTATGGAACGATAAATATGATTGAGGGATTTGGTTTTGGGAATTCTTCACCAGCAGTCTCCTTTACCTTGATGCCAATATTCGAAGACTTACTCAGAGTACAGGCAATTGAATTAAATGATTCGATTAGAAAATCATCCTATAGTTTTAGTCTTGCAAATAATAAATTAAGAATTTTTCCTGACCCAGAAGAGGATAGTACTCTTTACTTTGATTATGTGGAGTTATCAGATAGGGATAATCCGTTACTGACCGAGTATAGTGGGTCAGCCGATACAATCTCGGATTTTTCTAATGCACCGTATGATAATATGGAGTTCAAACACATTAACGATGTAGGAAAACAATGGATAAAGAAATATGCTCTTGCTTTGTCGAAAGAATTATTAGGTATAATAAGAAGTAAATATGCTTCGATTCCTATTCCAAATTCAGACACGACATTAGACGGTGACACACTAAGGTCTGAGGCAACTGCAGAAAAGGAGGCTCTAATCACAGAACTGAGAGAGATGTTAGACCAAACAAGTAGAAAAGCTTTATTGGAAGCTGATAAAGATGAAGCTGAGTTTCTACAGGAAAAACTAACTAAAGTTCCTTACCCGATATACATAGGATAGTAGTATGCCTAGTCGATTTTATTCCCAAAGAGACATAGATACTTTTGACAAATTCAATAAAGAATTAGTTGGTAATCTTTCAACTGGTGCAGACGGTATTATCAATCAAGAGGTAATAGTATATAAAGTATCGGTATACGATACTGAGGTGAATATGTACGGAGAAACCTCAGAGGGTAAGGTCTTTAAACCAGGTGTTCAGTTAGTTGCATTGGTTGAAGCAGACGACCAAACCACCACTACTGATGAGTTTGGACCTGATTTACAACAACTAGCTACTTTTTCCTTTGTCAGACAATCCCTTGTCGATTTAAGTTTTGTAGTGGAAATAGGAGATGTAATAAATTGGAATGATGGATATTGGGAGATTTCCTCAGTCAATGAGAATCAGCTCATAGGTGGTCAGACAAGCTATGACCACTCTGTCGTTTGTAGTACATTTTTAGTAAGAATATCAAATTTAAATATTGAAAGAGTAAGAAGTATATAATGCCAAGTCATAGAAGTAAATCAGGTAAACCATTACCAAGAAAACAAAGAGTAGAAAATAGAGGTTATCAGTACTCTCGTAGTAATGAGGATATCAAGAATGCTGAAGTGACCTTGATGGACATGGACGGTGCTATACTCTTCTATTTCGAAGAAGTTATAAATCCATCAGTTGAGGATAATGGAGAAAATGTAAAGGTTCCTATCATGTATGCCTCGCCTGAGAGATGGAAGGCCATCAAACGAGACGGTTTCATGAGAGACAAAAAAAGACAAGTCATTACACCGGTAATTGTCTATCGTAGAACCTCAATAGAAAAAGATGATACACTACCAGTTGATAAACTTGATGCAAATAATCCACATCTATTTTATACCTTTCAAAAGAAATTTTCCAATATAAACAAATATGATAATTTCCAAGCCCAAATAGGAACCGTACCTCAACGTGAGTATTACAATGTAATGGTTCCTGATTATGTCACTTTGACCTATGATTTTATTATCTGGACCACCTACATTGAACAAATGAACAAAATCGTTGAGAGAATCCAATACGCTGACGGAGCCTATTGGGGTGAACCCAACAAACTTAGATTTAGAAGTTCTGTGGATTCATTCACCGACGCTACAGAAATAAGTGATACGGAGAGATTGGTCAGAACAAATTTTTCTGTGACACTTAGAGGATACTTGTTACCAAAGGGTAATTTTGACCACAGGTCAACAACCCAAAAATTTATAACACCAAAAAAATTAGTCTTTGGAACTGAAACCACTACTGTTGTGAATACGGTTGGTAGGAGTGGTCAATTTATAGATGGACTAGATGATATATCTCCTGTGGGACAAGGAGTTCCCGACCCATCTGAAATAGGTGTTGTTGTAACAAATCCATTAATATTTACTGGTGGAACCGGGGTAACATTATCCAATTCCGGTCAGGAGTTTGATGGTTCTCTCAGGGTAGAACAAGAAGTTTCAATAGGACAGTCTGTGGAGACAACCGATGACGTGACATTTAATCAAGTGTCTGCAAGTTCTTTAGTCATAGGTGTCAATACCTATAACTCGAACGGTATTAGTGGAAGTTTAAACATAACTGGTTCGGTCATAGTGACTGGCAGTATGACTGTAGAGGGTGATACCTCTGTATCAGGAACTTTAACTGTCCAGGAGTTTCACACGGAATTTGTAAGTTCATCTATTATCTTTGAAAGTGGGTCAACAATTTTTGGAAATTCATCTGATGATACACATCAGTTTAGTGGTAGTATAAAAACCTCGGGTTCATTTAGTCTTAACAATTACTCTGTTGACGGAATATCAAACGATACCAGTCTATCGGATGGTAGTGCTGTAGCCCTTGTAACGGAAAATGCTGTTAAGACCTATGTTGATAATCAGACAGACACCCAGCAGGCTTATCTGAGAAAACAGTTTGTTAAGAAATCATCATCTATTACTGTTCCGGGAACTGCAAGTTTTTCAGCTGTCACCGCATCCGCTCCTAGTGACTTGACCTCAACTAATGAAAACGACTTTATATTTTTTATCAACGGTCAATACATGGAACATGACGCAATACAAATACAACAATCATCAACAACATTTTTGTTAATAGTTGATAATGATAGTATCGGGTATGACATGGAAGAAGATGACGAGGTGCTTGCTATCGGTAAATTTAATTCTTAGGAAGTATCATGGGCTTTATTTTTAAAAAACCCTTAGTTTTCAGACAACAGACCGGTGTTACGATTGACCCAAACAATACTGAATTATTGGGTCAGACTCAACCATCAACCACCACCGATATATCAATAGGACAAGATGTTTCAACGGACTCCAATGTAATTTTTTCAACCCTTAATACTAAAAAGGTTGAGATAGATAGTGGTAGTCTGATAATATCAGGCTCAACCACTGGAGCACTTTTATCAGGTTCGTTTACTTTAGGTGGTTCACTAAATATTAGTCAGAGTCTCACAACCCAGAGAAACCTAACACTACAGGGTAGACTTACAGCAAAAAATATTAATTCCCAACTATCAGAATCATTTACTATATTTGAGAGTGGTTCAACTATCTTTGGTGACACCTCAGACGATGTTCATCGATTTAGTGGTAGTCTAGTTTTATCAGGTTCGATAAATTTAGATAACAATGATTCGATTAGAACCCTGAGTAATGATACCAGTCTGAGTGATTCTGATACATTGACTCTTCCCACGGAGAATGCTGTAAAGACCTATATAGATAATCAGACTAATCCTCATCAAGAATATCTGAGAAAAAGTTTTACACACACCGGTAGTTTCGTATCTATATCGACAGCAAGTTTTACAGCAGTGACTGCTTCTGCCCCTAGTGATTTGACATCTACTAATGAGAGTGATTTTATCTTTTTTCTCAATGGTCAGATGATGGAACACGACGCTCTAACAATTCAACAGACCAATACAACTTTATTACTTAAAGTTGATAATCAGAGTATTGGGTTCGATATGGAACCCAGGGATGAGATTATAGGTTTTGGTAAATTTAACTCATGAGTACCACTTTTCTTTTACTAACTGATATTTATAGATATGAGAAAAAGACATTGGACAGACCGAAAAAATAGAAAATGTCCTACCTGTACAAAGATATTAACCTATACCAGAAAAGATGCATTCGATAGAGCAGTTGGGAACAATACGGTCTGTAAATCTTGTGCTCAAATGGATAGAAAATTGACACTTGAGACGATACAAAAAATGAAAAAACCAAAGTCTACTGAACATAAAATTAATATATCTATTGGTCAATATAAAAGGTCATATGATAGATATTTATTAGAAGTAAACAAACCAAGTCTATCTTTTACAGAATTTATTGAGGCTAGAAAACAAGGATTTAAATGGCAATAATCAGAGGTCAACAGGTTGAAACACGATTAAGTGGTTCATATATCATATCTGGTTCTACACAGGAGCTAATAGCAAGTGACTCAATCACATTAACAGGAAATGTTACTGCAAGCGGCACTATAAAAGCTGATGCCTTTGAATCTGTCACCGGTGGAACCGCAATAACTTTCAATGATGATATCACAATAGATGGTAATATAAGTAGTTCAGCAACTAAAACCGGTTCATTCGGTGATGTTCATGTTTCTAGAAATATCGGCCTTGATACAGTAACACCAAAATCACAATTTCACATATTCAGAAATGATTCTATAACACATGGCCCAGCAAATGCTTCTGGTGGAAAGGGAATTTTATTAGAGCAGGCAGGTAGTGGTGATGCTGTATTAGAATTCCTAACAACAGGTCAAACAAGTTACATAATGGGTATCGATAACTCTGATAGTGATGCTTTAAAGATAACACAAGGACAATTTAGACTTGGAGACAGCACAACCCATTTTCGTTATGGTAAAACTGGTAGATTAAGCTTACTTGGAACAGATGCAAGACTCGGCGTAGGGACAGACCCTAGTTTACAATTTCATGTTGAGGGATTCGCACAAATAAGTAATAAAACCAGAATAGGAAATACAGGAGGCACTGCACCAAGTTTTATGTTAGAAGTTCATGGTGATGCTTTCATCACAGGCAGTATAAGTGGGTCTGCTACTACAACTGGTTCATTTGGTCTTCTAAAGGTTGGTGAGAATCTGGTAAGTGATACCCATATCAGTAGCTCTGCAACCTCAACTGGTTCATTTGGTCAGGTGTTTGCTCTAAACAAATTAGGCATAGGTACTGAGACCCCAACCTCACCATTGCATGTTGTCGGTAACGGATTATTAACCGGTGATTTAACTGTCAACGGAAAGGTCACTGCTCAAGAATTTCATACCGAGTTTGTAAGTTCCTCGATACAGTTCTCAAGTGGTTCGACAAAGTTCGGTGATACACTTGATGACATTCATAACATCACAGGTTCTGTCTTTATATCAGCATCAGACTCATCTGGCCTACAGATTGATAACGCAGGTACTACGGTAAAGTTGGGAACTGTCGCTGGAACCAATGGTTTCGTGGGAACTAGTACTGCTCACACCTTTTCATTGGTATCAAACAATATTCAAAGAGTTTATGTTAGAGACAATGGATTTGTTGGTATAAACAAATCAGTCCCGAGCAAGCAATTGGATGTTACAGGTGACGGAGCATTTACAACAGACCTAACAGTTGGTCAGACAGGTTCATTCAAGGATTTAATCAACACTGGTAATATGTTCGATACCCACTTAACTGGTTCGTTTAGTGGTTCGTTTGTCGGACAGATTGGAGCTCGATTTGTGTTCACACAAGGAACTCCAAATGATACCTGGAATTTTTCACATGGATTGGGTACACAGTATCCAAACGTGACGGTATATGACTCTAATGACCAGATGGTAATCCCCACAAGTGTTACAGCAACGGATTCTAATAATATGGTCTTGACCTTCAGTAGTCCGATAACTGGTGTTGCTATGTTGGGTCTGGGTGGACAGAGTGATAATGTTACCGGTAGAAGTTTTGTCCACACAAATTCTTCATCTGTAATCTGGAGAGTAACCCATAGTCTGGGGGAGACCTATCCAAATGTAACTGTGTATGATGGTAATAATAATGTTGTGATACCGGATTCAATTGTAGCAATTGATTCAAAGTTTCTAGAAATAAATTTTGCAGACCCAACGTCGGGTAATGCTAATATATCGGTCGGTAATGGTCTACCGGGTATAAATGCTAATAATGCTGGTAAGTTCTTCAAGGTAAACGGAGATGGTACTCAGATAGTTCTATCTGAACCTGACTTCAATACAACGGGTTCATTTGGTGTCACAGGTTCAATAGAGATATTTGGTTCGGGCTCAGTGAGTGGTTCAGCAATTGGTACTGGTTCGTTTGGTCATCTATTCATTGGTGGAAATATAAGTGCTAGTGGTGTCGTTAGGGCAGATTCCTTTGAATCAGTCACTGCAGGAGATTCAGTTAATTTTGCAGATTCCGTAAATGTCGTAGGTTCGATAACTGCTAGTTCAGGTATTTCACTGGATGGTAATCTAACAGGGTCATCGAGTTCAACTGGTTCGTTTGGTAGAGTAGAGGCTTCTAGTTATGCTGGAGTTGAATCTTTTTCAGATGGAACCGCATCCTTAATAAGTGGTTCATCAACCTCAACTGGTTCGTTTGGTTCAGTAATGCAAAATGGAAAACACTTTCCACAAACCAATGCACCTGGTGAAAATATTGCTTTTGGAACAGATGCTGGTAGTGCTTTTGTTGGTGGAAATGTCAATAAAATAAATATTGCGATTGGTCTAAGTGCGGGTAGTGCTATGGCTGATTTTGGTGGAAATGTTTTTATAGGCAAAAATGCGTCTAAATTAAGAACTCGTGGTGATGATAATGTTGCTATAGGAACAAATGCGGGTGGGACTGATGGTGATGATTTTGGTGATAAAAATGTTTTTATCGGATTGAGCACTGGACTTGCTATAAACAGCACAAATGCAGATTCAAATGTTTTTATTGGTAATGCCGCGGGAACTGCTGGTCAACAGAGTATAGCCAATGTTCTTATCGGAGATAGGGCAGGCAATACACTCACCAATAGCAGAGATAATGTTGTTATTGGAACTCAAGCAGGTCAAGGTAGAAGTGGTATAACAGCCACCACACTTGAAAATGGTATTTATATAGGAAGAAGTGCAGTAAGTAATGCTGCAGATTCTAATAATGAAATAGTAATAGGTTCAAATGTCAATGGTCACGGAACTGATACGATAACCTTTGGTGATAATCAAATAACAGATGTTTACTTTGCTTCAGGTTCTTCTACAGGCGCTACACTTCATACAGGTAATGTAAGTGGTTCAGCAACCTCAACTGGTTCGTTTGGTCATTTAATGCAAGATGGTAAAGGTTTATTACCACAATTTACAACAGGTAGTTCTATATTCATTGGTGAAAATGCTGGTGTTTCTGATGACGGTTCTAATAATAGAAATATCGGAATTGGTAAAAATGCTTTAGATGCTGCTACTACAGGGGAATTAAACATCGCTATCGGTGACGATGCTCTAACTGATGTTACAACAGGAAATTATAATGTAGCAATAGGATTTGAATCACAAAAAGATACGACAGGTGCACAGAATGTATCAATTGGATATAACTCACTTGAATTTAACACTTCAGGAAATAACAATGTCGCTATAGGTTATGCAGCTGCGGGTGGATTTACTTATTCTGGTGCCAGTAACATCGCTATAGGATTTACAGCACTTGGTGGAAGTAGTGTATCTGGTGATTTTAATATCGCTATTGGGCATAGTGTAATGGGAAGCATCACAACTGCAGACGACAATATAGCGATTGGAGATTTTGCTCTTACTAGTATCCAAACTTCCACTAGAAATATTGCCATAGGTTCTGAAGCCCTAAGATATATTAAAGATGTTGGCGGAACACATGGATTTAATAATACTGCTTTAGGTTGGAATGCAGGAAAAAGATTTGGAGATAATGCAGGAAACTTAACAAGTGCAAGTC
>CEVB01047809.1_pt1 | contig 16985 bp, 12 predicted proteins | sample 531381 | NCBI WGS metagenome assembly CEVB01 (sample SAMEA2622763, study PRJEB7988) | marine metagenome | biome: marine biome (ENVO:00000447); feature: surface water layer (ENVO:00002042); material: "saline water (ENVO:00002010), including plankton (ENVO:xxxxxxxx)" | depth 5 m | reverse complement strand
TTGCAATATCTCGAAGGTGAAGCCGCGGTAGTTGATGCACTCTATGCCAGCATCTGCCGAGATCCACGCCATACTAATGTGCGCCTGCTACTGCGCAAATCAATCACACAGCGCGATTTTTCCCGCTGGAGCCTGGGCATAAAAAAGCTGCTGGATAACAGTGAAAATCAGGACTTTATCGCCGTGCTGAATATGATAGGGCAGGCCAGCAAGGTATCAGAAAGCCAGCTGGAATGGTTTAAACTGGCGTTAAAGTAAGGGTTATTTTAACGCCAGGCGCTGATTATTCCACGTTCTGGATCTGAATGCACATTTAATTCTTACTTGTTTGATTTATATGTATAAAATAAAAAAATAAATTTATTTGCCACCATTTATGTCACCTTTATATCTCTTATCACTCGAAATCGACATGATACTATAGTTGGCCGTCATTAGCGGATAACATGCTTGTAATGAAAGCCCCCTGATAAAGAGTCGACAAATCATAGCCAAAATCACATTTTGACCTGCTAGATTTAAATTTAACTATAGACTCTCAATGAAAGTAACTCTATTGAGGTTTTGGCAGAATACATCATGCCGCCCATGCCAAATTCAACGTACTGTTATTTATAGACATTTAAAAAATCAAAAAATGGGATACCCTTGCTTATACCCCAACAATATGAATTACAAGTTATTTTTTACTGAGCTATTGGCAAAAGATCTAACCCTAGCTCCTTTAAATACTTATTATGTGTTTTTGTCGCTTCCACAATATCGTTTTCTATATTCACCAGTTTTACATGCTCTTCAGCCAAATCTATTTGCATCTCAGTCTTTTCCGTACTTACATAACGAGAGATGTTTAGATTGAACTCGTTCTTTTCTATTTCAGCCATTTTTACTCGGCGAGCAAAACTAGATTCTTCTTTTCTGAATTGATAGAACTCGACAATTCTATCAATGTCAGTTGGGCGCAGTTTGTTTTGACGCTTGCCTTTTTCAAAGCTTTCTTCAGCACTAGCGTTAATAAACAACACATCTTCGTATTTTTTACATTTCTTCAGCACTAGAATGCAGACAGGAATGCCCGTTGAAAAAAACAGATTAGGTGGTAAACCAATAACGGTGTCGATCTGATGGTCTTTTAATAGCTTTTTACGAATTCGGGCTTCTGCACCACCTCGAAATAAAACCCCATGAGGTAGTATGATTGCCATCGTCCCTTCGTCACTTAAAAAGTGTAGTCCGTGCAATAAAAACGCAAAGTCGGCGGCAGATTTAGGTGCCATTCCATGACTTTTAAATCTGAAATCTTCACTTAGTGCTTCATTTGGTTCCCAACGCAAGCTGAACGGTGGATTCGCAACTATCGCGTCACACTTAAGCTTCTTAGCTGGGTTCATTTCCTTTAAGGTAGGCCATTCATTAAGCAACGAATCACCATGGAACAATTCAAATTCTGTGTCTTTTACTCCATGTAAAAGCATATTCATTCGTGCTAGGTTAAATGTCGTAATATTATTTTCTTGGCCATATATTTTGCCTATCTTACCACCTGCATCTTCAATATGTTTACGTACATTTAATAACAAAGAGCCTGAACCGCAAGCAAAATCCATCACACTTTTTAGGCCTGACTTTGGCCCTTCAGCAGGTTCTTGGCTATCTAGGGTCACAATGCGTGATAAAATAGTAGACATTGGTTGAGGGGTATAAAACTCACCTGCTTTTTTACCAGAACCAGCTGCAAACTCTCCAATTAGGTATTCATAGGCATCACCTAAAATATCTGTATCGGTTGAGAATTCATCAATGCCATCAGCGATTTCTTCAATGATGGTACAAAGCTTAGCATTGCGAGTCACATAGTCTTTACCAAGTTTATCCGACGATAAATTAATCTCGGAAAATAGCCCCCTAAAATTATCGCCAAAACTATGGTTTTCTATGTAATCAAACCCTTCCTTTAAAGTACTAAGTAATAAGTCACTTTGATTTTTTGCTAGTTTAGCGATATTACTCCAAAGGTAATCAGGCTCAATTACGTAATGAACTTTGGTACGCATATGATCTTCGAAGTCTTTGGTGTCAGCTGGGTTTTCGTCATACCAAGCTTTGAGCAGCGACCTCTTATCATCTTCTTTAAGTAATGGAAGATCACCATTCAACTCTTTTATCACAGCTTTTTCATAACTGTCAGACAAGTACCTTAAAAACAGAAACGACAGCATATAATCACGAAAGTCGTCTGCATTCATCTTACCTCGTAACTTATCTGCGATCTTCCAGAGGGTCTTACCTAGTCTATTTAATTCATCTTGAGTCATGCGCTTAGTGCCTCTGTATTTACTTCGCTAAAAATGGCGGCATTAAATGGATAAGTTGCTCTAAAATCGTTAAATATTTTTATAAAATCTCTTTTATTTTCTACACCCATTTCCCTTGGTTCCATCATCGAGTATCCACTATGGTTCATTATTTGTAATATTCGCTTTAACTTTGTGTGTTCTTCGTCATCATCATCAAATTTAATAAAGTGGCCAAAGTCGCTATAACCATGGAATACTGCGGCTTTTTCCATTAAGGAACGGAGAATATTGAAATGGTAGGTATAGACCTCATTGTTATCGACAGCCTTTTTTAGCTCTTTGAGCATAGCAACATGATAAATGCGAGCATTATCACCGTGTAACTCTTTAAGCAAATAGACACCATCCTCAGCACTAAGATAGAACCTCTCAGCGTTACCCCACTCATTACACATAACGTTAAAAAATAGTGTGTGATGGGATGATACTATGGCACGAATATCACTATTTTCATTATCATCATGATGTTTTTTAAACATAGTGGCTAAATGGTGGGCAACAGCTATTGCATTATTTTCGTCGAGCGAAGATATAGGGTCGTCAATATAAATGAATTTTACCCAGCTATATGCTTCTTGTTTATCCATAGCTAGTTGAGCAATAGCTAAGAAAAAACACCATATAAAAATATTTTCTTCGCCACGAGATACTTTGATGGGAATAGGGTTATTCTCCAAGTCACGCTCACGGAAAAATGTGACGTCCCAATCTTCATAGTCAATAATAAAGTTGTAATCAGCATAGCGCTGCACAAGAACACCCACTTTGCTATCTAAATCTAGCTCATTTATGCCATCAAAGAACTTTGATTCTTGGTTTAACTTTAACTTACGATTTTCGTTATTTTCCAAGTCGTTGTCCCAGCTAAATAAGTCTTCAGTAAAAGCATTGAAATAAAGTGTATCTTTTTTCCCATCAGTTAAAACATTCTTAAATTCTATTGATAAACGAGTTTTACCTGTGCCGTTATATGCAAACAAAAGCATGTAACGTTTTTTATCTAGTACTTTTCGAATTGTGGTTACTACCTTTTCTAAACTTTCCACACCTAGTAAACCAGCTTTAATTAGTTGGTGCTCTACTTCTTGATAGACCTCTTCATCTAAATCATCAGTTCGTTGGTAAAGCTCCCCATCATCGTTTAACTGATAAGTGTCTTTAAGCAATTTTCTACTTGCTTTACCTTGAATTTTGGTAATTATTTGATTTTCAAAGTGTAACTTAGAAAATGATTCAGGAATGCTAGTCATGGAGTTCCTCTTCATTGACTAATGGGAAAAGCTTCTGTAATAAGCCTTTTTTATGTTCCTTTAAGGATTCAATTTTTTTTGCTTGTTCGGTTATTAAATTATCAATTGACCATATCGTTTCGACGATTTTATTCTGTTCATCTATGCTAGGCACTCTGGTCTCAACGTTATTAATAATAACCTTAGATAGACTGGGAACACCTCCCGCTTCATTTAATTTTAACCAATTTATATTTTGAAAAAGCAAGTAAACAAACTTAGGTGAACAATCCTTGAATGAGTGTGTATAGAAAAGAGTGTCAACGGTCCAAAACTTCCCTTCTAAAAAAATAGGCTTGTTTATTGTTCCTTTGCGTCCTATGCAAGCACTTTCTCCATTATATAAAAAAGAATTCACTGAACGCATATAGCCACCAGAGCCATAAACGGGAATATCTCCATCTGGTAAATGCTTATGATCTTTGCCACCACCAATTTCGAACAGCGCAGAAAGCTTTTTAGGTTCCCAAAGTCCCGAGTTAGAAAATTCGGAAAATCTCAGTTTTGGAATGGTTTCACCTTCCTGAGGGAATAACTGTTGCATGAGACCTTGTCTACAAGCTTGTATGGATTCGAGCTTTTTTGTATGGCCTGAAATTAAATCGTCAATCGATGTTAAACAATCAGCAATTTTTTGTTGCTCTAGCTTTTCTTTGGGATAAACAACTTTCAGTAATTTAATAATGTCAGCGTTAAGATTTTTAATTCCTCCACCTGCCGCAGAGTTTAAAAAATAACGTTGAGCTGCGTCTGATAATATAAAGTAATATAAAAAGTCACGCACTATATCATCGTTAAGTTCAGTAACAGCGATCCATCCATCATGAATACAAGTCTTAATTTGTAGAATATAAGGTCTACCAAAACTCATAGAGTTTGACATGATAAGATCACCGGGGTGAACTTCCCTTGTTTTGCTTAAAGCCTCTATTCTGACTCTTTCTTTAGTGCGTGAAATATACTTAGCATCCTTATCTACATCCCCAATTTTTAACCAGTTAAGCCCTTGATTATCTTTTGTAATAAAGCTATCAATAGGTCTTGGAGACCCTCCACGTAATATATTAGATAACTCACCTAACGTTTGATGAGTCCATTGTTCAGTATTTTTAAACTCGGGAAACCTTAACTCTGGCACTAGGAGTTTTACGTCTGCATTAATCATCTAGTTCTAACCCTGAAATTTCTCGACCTTCTGCTAATTTGTGAAGAAAAGGACCTAAATCTTCCATTAGCGCTAACTCAGCATTCCGTCGCGCTTTCCAACCTAGCTCTAGTGGTGCAAGCAAATCGGTTAATAGCCCGGCATCAAAAATCATTCTGTCCAATATGTTATCTACAAAAGCTTGTAGAGCATCTGGTTCTAAACTGTGATTTTTAGCTATATTTTGCAGGTTATCTTTAGCAAGTTTAGATTTGAAAGCTATATAACCCTTGCGGATATCATCTTCATTTTGTTGACCTACAGGCAAAGAGCTAACGTAGGCCAACATGGTCTCATGATCATCCATGATATTGGCATTGGACTTAATAATATCGATAACTTCTTCGCGAGTGACAGCTCTCTTGCGAGTGGAAGTTGTCACCGTTGAGCGAGCAATAAGGGCCATGATGTAATCATAATCAATAAGTGCTGAACCAAATAAGACCAGCTCTAAATCCAGCTGTTGTAGCTTATCTGTCAACTCAGAAGACGTATCGTCTATTGGCTTTTGCTGTAAAGGTTTAAGCTCAATGGCTGTTTCTAAATACGCACCTTTAAATCCACGTTGCTTATCAATTGGCATGAGGCGGTTAATAGTATTGACATCTTCTTCACTTAAATCTGTGTATTGATCGAGCCTAGTTTTAAGCTTTTGCACCTTTTTAAAATGACTAACAAAATCGATTTTAGCGATTTCACCTTTTAAATTTGGTACTTGATCAGGCGTAGCAGTTAAACCATGGCTCGCCATAAAACTTTCCAATTCATCGACAGCTTCTTTAAATTGCTCCACTACAACAGGGGCAGGGTCAACTAGCCAAATTTCTTTATCAACTTCTTCTCCACTGCCAGAGAACTTTGCAATAGCAGTGTCCACTTCATCTTCTTGATAGCGAAAGTCTAAAATATTGCCGTGCGGCTTAGTGTCGTTTAATACACGGTTTGTTCGAGAAAATGCTTGAATTAATCCATGGTATTTTAGGTTCTTGTCTACATATAGAGTGTTGAGATACTTAGAATCAAAACCTGTTAATAGCATATCGACAACAATAATGATGTCGATTTTATCTTTGTGACCGCGGGGCAAATCAGCATCTGGATATTTGTGATCTTTAATTCGTTGCTGGACATCCTGATAATACAAATCGAATTCGTTAATAGAATGATTTGTTAGGTACATTTTGTTGTAGCCATTGATAATATCTATTAGGGCAGCTTTCTTTTCTTCAGGGTTATTTTTGTTGTCTTCTTGTTCTTGTTTTAAGTCATCTTGAAGCTGTTTGATGTCTTTTATATTCTTTGCGTTCCCATCTTTATCTTTTGCTAAAGCTTGCGCAGGAGGAGAAAATACGCAGGCGATATTTAGAGGGCGATAGTCTTCATCTTCAGCTAATCGTTCAGCTTGTTGCTGTTTGAACAGCGTTACATACTCTATTGCACTATCTATTTTTGATGTAGCAAAGATTGCGTTAAAACGGCGATGATCAGTCGCTTTGTCATGTTTGTCTAAAATTGCCTTTACAACGGCTTCAGGTGGTGGATTTTCTTTTTTAGTTTCTTTCTTTTGCTTGTTTTCTACTTCTTGTTTGTTATCTTCAAGTGCTTTTACTTCTTTCCCGAAGTAATCAACATGAAAGCTCAGAACGTTGCGGTCATGAATTGCGTTGGTAATTGTGTATTCATGCAGTGGCTTTTCAAAAACATCTTCAGTTGTGACCTTATAACCTTTGTCTTCGTAGAAACGCTTAATCGTTGAGTTATCGTCGAATATTGGCGTACCTGTAAAACCAAAAAGTTGGTGATTATTAAAAAATGTCTTAATTGCTCCATGGTTCTCACCAAATTGTGAACGATGGCATTCATCAAAAATAAATACCATGCGTTTATCTCGCAGGTGTTCTAAACGTTGTTTATAAGTGAGTTTGCCTTTTTCTTGTTGCTGCTTTGCTTTCTCACTTGTTTCGTCGAGTGCTAAGCCTAGCTTTTGAATAGTGGTTACTATGACCTTGTCTTTTTTTGAATCTGACAGCAATCTACGTACTAGTGCTTCAGTATTAGTATTTTCTTCAACACACTTGTCTTGGAACTTGTTAAATTCTTCACGAGTTTGTCGGTCGAGATCTTTCCTATCTACAACGAATAATACTTTGTGGATATCCTCATTGTCTTTTAAAAGAGTAGAAGCTTTAAATGATGTTAAGGTTTTACCGCTGCCTGTAGTATGCCAAATATAACCATTACCTCGGTTTTCTTTTATGCAATCGACTATCGCCTGTACCGCATAAATTTGATACGGGCGCATCATCATCAGTTTTTGTTCTGATTGCACTAGCACCATATAGCGACCAATCATTTGGCCTAAGGTGCATTTAGCTAAAAAGTTATCGGAAAAGTCTGTTAGGTTGTGAATTTTTTCGTTGTCTTTGTCTGCTAATTGATAAATCGGTAAGAAGCGCTCATCTGCATCAAAAGTAAAATGCTGGTTTTGATTATTAGCAAAGTAATATGTTCTATTTCCATTACTAACAATAAATAACTGCATAAAACACATTAAGCTATTGGTGTAGCCATTACCTAGGTCGTTTTTGTAGTTAACGATTTGCTCCATAGCGCGACGGGTAACAATTTGATGAGATTTTAATTCAATTTGTACAACAGGTAAGCCATTCATCAATATTATTACGTCATAGCGATGGTGGCTGTTTTCGGTATTGATGCGCAGTTGATTGATAACTTCAAAATCATTTTTACACCAGTCTTTATTATTAACCAAGGTGTAATCCATTGGAGTACCATCTTCACGTTCAAAAGCTTGACGTTCACGCAAGCGTTTTGCAGAAGTAAATACATCGCTGCTAATGATTTCGCTTTTGAGTCTATTAAATTCAGAGTCAGTTAAAGTGACTAAATTATGGCGCTCGAATTTTTTACGAAAATTTTGTTCTAAAGACGCTTTGTCTCGGATGTCTGGACGATATGTATATTTAAGCTCTTGAAGCTTTGAAATTAGAGCTTCTTCGATTTGTTGTTCTTTTGTCATTCTTTATCCTTTTGCTCTTCTATCCATGCGTCTACATCAGCACTTTTAAACCGCCAAGAACCTCCTACCTTAAAGCCCGGTAGCTTCCCTTCAGCAGATAGGCGGTATGCCGTTTTTTCAGTTAATTTGAGATATTCAGCTAATTCTTTAAGAGTGAGTATTTCGTCAGGCATTTTGAGTTCCCAATTTTCTTCTGCACACGCTATGAGAAAAATGAGGAATAAACAAGACTTTTAAGGAGTTAAATCTAAAGCTATTTACAAATCTGACGTGAAGCCATACTCATGTTCAGCGATTTGTTTAAAGGCTAGTTCACGCTGTGCATCCATCTGCTCGTCAAGGTATTCCATGGCCATGGATTTGTGCTTATTCACTTTCATGTTACGGGCTAGCACGTCAAGCCGTGTGGCCATGTCGGGCTGATCTCCGTTGTCACATACACCACACTGTGCATCTAACTCTTGTCCATTAATAAAAAACCATGCCTTATCTTTGGCGCGAGAGCCTGCCACATAGCTAGCAGCCCTGTCCATGGCAGTGCTGTAGTACGTGAAGGTATCCCCATCAATAGTGGCACCTTGGGCGCTGTAGACGGTGGAGGCGTAGGCCTGCACCACGTGAAAGCGCTTCTCATCGTCACAGTATTCGGACTGTTTGATACTAGCGGTACGCCCGTCATCCAGTGCAATGGTAAGGAGCAGATCGTCTTTTAGCTGTATGACGGCGGTGACGGTGCCTTGCTGACCGTTAGTAAAGTTACGGGTATAGTCGTTTTTGGTGAGCCGTACCCGCTCCCCGGTAGAGAATGCAAAGTGTAGGGTTTGGTTTGACACCACACACTCAGTGATAACGTTTTCATTACCCAGTAGCCCGCGTTGCTGGTATACCTTTCGCATCAAATCATTTAAGGGTTTCACCTCTTTCCATCGCTGCGCCATCACCAGTGATTGTTTACCTGGGTTAGCCTTGGTATACGCAGCCCACTGATTGACCAGCGCTTCACGGGTATCGTGTGCCGTGTCGTGGATGTGCAGTAAGCCTTTGCCTTGCAGGGTGCTAAGCGCGGCTTCAGCATTGCCACTTCGCAAATCATTAACCAGCGTTTTTGCCCAAACTTCCCGCTGGCGGCGGATATTGTTAATGCGGGCACAGCTTAAACGCTGTGACAAATAACGCAAACTGCCACCATGACTGATCGCATCAAGCTGTTCTTGCTCACCAACGAGTACCAGTTTAGTACTGGCCTTGTGGGCGGCACTAACCAGCTCCAGCATATCTGGTGTGGACATAAGTCCTGCTTCATCGATTACTATCACAGTGTTTTTAAAGCGCTCAGCGCTACCTTTGCCTAGCTCATTGAGCAAGCTTGCCAGTGTACCGCTTTCAATGCCGGTACCATTTTGTAATTGCTGGGCGGTTTTACGGGCCACGGCAGCCCCGCGCACGGTAATGCCTTGGGACTCGTAAGCCAGACGCAACGCTTGCAGTGAGGTACTTTTCCCGGCTCCGGCTTTACCTTGAATAATACCCAAACCAGACTGACACACGGCATGTACAGCTTCGTGTTGTTCATCAGATAATTCAAAGCCCTGAGCGGCTTGCTGCGCGTCAATGGCCTTATCAATGACAGCCGAATCTAATCTGTAATGAGCCGTGAAATGCATTGCATCGGCGGTCGCAGCTAGTGCTTGCTCTATGGCGAGCATGGCTTTGGTGGTGTAAATAGGGTTGTGATTGATATCCTTGCCTAAGCTCACCATGAGCTCATCAGTAAGCAGCTCACGCACCGTGTCTTCGATCTCGTGCACAGTTGAATGGGTGTACTGGGCTTGTTTAGCGACCTCAGCGTAAATATCTTGTAAGCGAAACACCGCTTTGTCTTCAATTAGGCTATCTAGCACGGCAGAGAGCGGCAGTGGTTCGGGATAAAGTTCGGTTTCGATATCCCGAATGGCCTCTATTTTATCGGCGGTAAAGCCACGTTCGTCCATCTCTCTTTCCCACTTGGCAAAGAGCGCAGGGCGGTCGATGGCTTTTTTGTAATCACGGGAGTTCACCGCAATGATATCACCGATTTTGGAGTTAGCATTGGTGACGCCCATGGCCTCCATCTGGGCGCGGATGGCATCGGAGCGTTTTGAGAAAAGCGCGCACAGTTGTTGGCAAATACCTTTTACTTCAAAAGCCGGTTTTCTCTCAATAGCCTCTACGGCAAATCCCAGTTCACGCAGACCATTTGCAAGCTGAGATCGGTAAACACCACTGGCGGCTTTTTGCCAAAAAAAAAGCGGTTTTGATTCCAGCGTACCCCAAGTCTCGTCTTGCCTCTCTGCGAGATTAGCAATAAGACAATGAGTATGTAATTGGGCGTCCTGCGCCCGTGAGGTACTGTGCTCAAAAGTGGCGGCAATCAGCCCGGTAGTGTGCTCCAGCGCTTTACCACCTTTGCCGCGCCGGGTGAACGCTGCTTTATCTTCAAGGAAGGTCAGCGCCCGTTCAACTGCTGATTGTTGAGCAGCCTGAATGGTTTTACGTACCTCTTCATTAGCCCGTGCCCAGAGTATGGAGACTGATTTAGGGGCGGAAAACGTTACATCCCAGCCGGGACGATGATCATCCCCAGCGTTCTCACACAGCTTCTTGCCATCAGGGCCAAAGCCGTTGAAAATACGCCTGTAATCGACCGTCTCAATGGTGGAGCTTAACATTAACGCACGTGCGCCTCGGCCAATCCATTTACCGGGTGGCTCACCACCTTGGGTGTAATAGTCTTCCTTTGCCAACTCTTCATAATATTCAATTGAATTAATCGGGTTGATGGACATCATGAGGCGCTCCTCCTTGCCTTGAGTTTGCACACGACTCGGGGATTAATGTTGTCTGCTTTTTGATTACGGGCAGGCGTATCAGACTTAGCATTTATGGTCATCAGCTCCGGGCGCTTGTCTACCCATGGCGCAGGAGAATGCTCTTGAATGCTGGCACGCTGCTTAGGGTAAGGCCAGCGCAACCGGTACACTGCATCATAGGCCGGTAACATGAGATACCCTTCTACCCCTTTTTTGTTTGGCTGAGGCAACTGCACCAAGTCGCTGCTGGTGACCAGCGGTAAAGTTTCCCTGTGCCAGTTGGCTGTTGTGCCATCGCCTTGTCCCGCGCTTGAAGTGAGGCGCTCGACCACACGTTCACCAAACACGTTCGCGGCCTCTTTGCTGGCCTCGCCTATGCTACCGACGCGCATGCTGATAAACATCGTAAACATATTGAGCATGGCTTTGGCTTCCTCGCAGTCAAAGTCTCGTTTAATTTGGGCAAGGCTTTGGGTGCCGGCAATGATACGCGAGCCTTTGGAGCGTCCCAGTGACATCCACTCTAGCAAGGCTGGGTTTTTAGGCAGATTGCCTAATTCATCAATAAACAGCCATAGCTCACGGCTGGGCGTATTGTTTAGTGCCAGTGTATGACTGGTCATCAGCGCAATGAGCGCATTGCAAAGCGGTGCCCCAATGTCTTTATAGCGCTTGTCCGCTTGAATGATGAGCACGGGTTTGTCGGTGTTATCATTGGCCACCCAGTCCCGCAAGCAAAATCCGTCTTTGTAGGATGTTGGCCATGCCTCGCTTAAGGTATAGAGCCATCCAAGGCAGCCAATGAGCTGGGCAAAAAACGACTGCGTTGTTTTACTGCCCTCCACAATAAAACGTGCGGCACGCGGATAATAAGCCGTTAGTTGTTCGCGTAAGGTGGTCTCATCAAGGCTAAGTATGTTCGCCAGATCTTGCCAGCCCCAGCGGCGCTGGGTGTGGTTTAGAATCTGAATCATGCCGGTGAACAACATTCTTGCGCCTGATGACCACAAAGGATCACGGGTTTCGGCTATCATGCGCTCGCTGATAAGCTGTGCAAGCGTAGCGTTATTGGCATCGGCTTGGATATCCCACTGGGTGGAACGAGTGTCCCATGGCGCGAGCAGTACGGTGGTCTCCGGCTTAAAAAACAGCCCTGTAAACTCACGTTTTTCATCATAGATGAAGGCTCGCTCACCGCGCTCAATCACTTCACTCATCATTGGCGTTAGCACTACGGTTTTTCCGGCGCTGGGAGTGCCTATAATAAGCAGATTGGCCAGCTCACGCATACGCGAAATACGCAATTTAGGGTGCAGATGCAGGCCATCATAGGGCTTGCCCTTGGGCGGTTTGGCGGCCTTGCGCTTCTCTTGCATATACACACCCTTAGCATGGCGAAGTGCGGTAGCAAACCGGTAAAGCTTTGGCCCTTCGATGTGTAGATAGCCATCAATACCGCCGTGCACATAAACACGTCGTGCAGCCCAAAAGGCCAGCAACGCCGCGAGAGCAAACGCTGTGCTGACATGTCCGATAAAGGCAATGTGCCAGTCACGCGAAAGGAGCGCATGCCAGTAGCCTAACCACGGGGCGAGGGACTGGTCAAACACAAGGCCATTTAAGGCATCTAACCAGTACGTGGAATGCACACCAATAGCAGGCCATGGCATCAGCCATGACCATGTCCAGATCAGCAAACAGATGAAAGTCGGCACGCCCACAAGTGCGGCCATCCAACATAAAGTTGCCCAATCTTGGCGACGAAGTGATGCAGGGTGTGCACGCATTAGAACTTCACTCCTTTGTCTTGCAAACTCGCAACGGCGTTTTTGCGCTCATCGGTGTTCAGTCCAAGCAGTGTGCAGAGCATTTCGAATTGCACTTTGCGCTGACGCTGCTCCATTTTGAGCAGATGCTGTTGCAATTGTTGCTGTTGCTGATAATGTGTCCACGACCCTCGGATGACATCAGCAATAGTACAGCCTCGGCGCTCTGCTTCGGTGTGAAGGCCAAGGTAATCTTCATTTGAAAACCGGGCCGTGACAGCCTTGTTTAAAATCTTATTCACAATGAAATCTCCTGTTTCGTGAATGAAATTAGAGGGTTAAAGGCTTTGTGCATCGTGGCAGCGGTGCACAAAGCGAATTCTCTTAAGAAGTACAGACTCAGCGGCTTGAAGGCGATTACACAACGCAATCGCGACCACTAAGGGTGAGTAGCGTGTGAGCTCATATTTTTATGCATCCATTCTTAACTTCTTCAGCGAGAGTTAAGCGCGCGATTGCTTGTATGTGACGGGGCAACTGCAGAAAACATAAGTAAGACATAACACCTGACCGTCGGAATGGGTGTGTCTTGGCCTTCCAGTGGAAAAGAACCGCCAATTGACAGGCGAAAATAAACTCATCGGGACACACCTCATCGTAGTGCTGTCCGTCCAATACCTCGAAGAGTCTGCTGCATAAGCCTTCAAATTGTGCTGTGCATTCTTTGCTTCCAAAAAGTCGCATACATAAAGAATGCAACAGCAATGCATTTGACGAATATCCAGAAATCATAGTTCTCTCCCTGTGCCTGTCTTAGCTCTAGCTTTCATCCATGCATCGACTTCGCAAGATTTCCATGCGACTAACCTTGGACCAAGATGGACGGGATTGGGAAAGACGCCAGCCTGTCGCCATCTCCATAACGTACATTTACTAACACCAATTATCTTTACCAGTTCGCTCATACGAACAAAACGTGACTCATTCATTTTAAAGACCTCCTTCAGGTTTGAATGAGGTATCATGGTGAACGATGAGGTGTAATAGGTATTGGTGTAGAGCGAACATAACTACTATTTTTTTATGTTTTTTTAATTAGGTATGAAAAAGAGATGTCAAATGCTTATAGGCTTGCTTCAAACGATCTCGTTTGTCAGACGAAGCAAGCACTTCAAAATGCGAGTGAAAATTGCGTCGATAATGGATTGACTATTTCTGCATCACATAAAGAAAACAGTCTGTCTATTATTAATATCCTCCAACCTGTAACGCTAAATTCCATGCTCTTAGAGCAAGCTTCAACTGCCGTTTTTGAAAATAGATCCGAATTCTTTGTACTTGATTCAAAAAACACAAGTCTCGGAAAACTTATTGAGGAGTGCGGGTCTTTCAAGAGCGCAAAAGAGAAGGTTGAAGCGCTAATTCATAATTTAAAACGCTCTTTTATCGAGCCGGAGGTTATAGATTACTTTGAGGAGGTTAGATTCTGTTTAGAGGTAAGCTCAAAGTATATAAGGGAAAGTGCTGGCGTTAAAAGAACTGCCGATACACATTTCCAAGATTTCTGCTCCTTGTGTTGGCGACTGGTGAACAAGTATAAGTATTTAAACTTCAGTGACTCTGAATTCTTTTCTCAACACTATTGCATTGAGCACCATCCAAAAGCGAACCCAAGTAACTATGCAAAAGTAAGACAAAAGCTTATTAGAGAAGTGAAGAGGCATGGGCTTAGTGTCGCTCTTGAGTCAAAGGATTTCCTCGATTCAAATGACGCTCTAGACTTAATTGATAATATAAAAACACTCAATAGAGATAGCGTGTCGAGACATCTTTACCGGCTTTTTGACTCTTTAGCTGACCGGCCCAACTACAAGAAATATGATCTGTTATTACGAAGTTCTAATTCATGGCATGAATTTGCTGAAGTAATTACTCAAGAAGTTATCATAGATTATCCAACCACAGCGGCTGTCTTGCCGGATATCGACATATCGGCCTACAATAATTGGGCAGAATGGTTTCTTGCAATAATTGAAGCGTTGGGTACGCGAGAAGATACGGGCGTATGGTATGACTCTGGCATTTGCCCTAAAACTGCAAAACATAAATCTCATTTAGCAATATCAAACAATATTGGTTGGCGAGTATTGCTGAAAGTAATTTCACGATATGATGCATACCAAAAATTTATTATTGCAAAGCGCAAACCGGGTCCCGAATCTAAGCAAGCTATAAAGCCCTGACTTCAACTCGATATTTCCTGTTTATATAGCATCTCTATGACTATCTTCTTAAGTAGGTATCCTATTTTTAGAGCATTGAGGCAATATGGATACTATTTGCTTAGCCAACGCAGTCAGCGCTTCTCGACGTTCGTCCAAATAATCATAGCGATCGTAAATGCCTTCCACCCCTTTTACTTTATGATTAAGACACCGCTCTGCCACGTGGCTAGGCACGCCAATTTCAGCTAAAAGGCTTCTACAAGTTCTTCGCAAGTCATGCACAACAAAGTGCTCAATACCGTGCTGACCGAGAATGTTCGGGTATGGCTTTTTCTTTGAATCGACCTTTTCCCCAAACAACTTAGACAGAGCATGGTTCAATGTGTCATCGCTAATGTACTTCCTTCTTCTGCTCGCTCTGCGAGAGGGGAATAGGTAGTCCGAGCCGTTGGCCCGGACATGCAGCTCTCTAAACCAAGGTAGGACAGATTCAGGAATAGGTATGGTTATCTTGACACCTGTTTTAGTTCTCTCTGCTGGTAGCAGCCATACACGATTTTCAAAATCAAACTCACGCCATTGTGCCGCTATAAGTTCACCTTTACGCACGCCAAAAACAATCAGCATGGCGACTGCGAGGTAATTGTCTCGAGTCATTATGTCGGAGTTTTCATGAAATACTCTGAAGACGGTTTCAATTTCTTGAAGGGATAAAGCTCTATCTCGAGACTGTTCTGTACCACCTGCATCCTTTTCCGTGAATGGTACTGCAGGATTGTTGTGCAATAGACCTAGTTTCAAAGCGTGGTTGAATAACTGCTTACAGTAGTTTAATGCATCATTAGCAATCGAAGGACGACCACTTTGATTAACGAGGCGGATGATTTGAAGGATGTCTCTAGAACTTACTTGGTCGATGGCAAGCTCGCCAATTAAAGGAGATATTTCTTTATAGTAAACACGTCTAGGGATCTGAGGGTTCTTTAAGTGACGCTCACATTCTACTAGCCAGTCCTTTGCAATATCGTCCACAGTGCGGAATTGAGGTAAAGATTTTCTATTTCGCTCAGCTATCGGGTCGATACCTTCTTTTATGGATGCCCTAAGTTCTAAAGCCCTTAATCGAGCATCACTGAGAGAAAGCTCTCCGGTCAGCTTTCCATACCTTCCCAAAGTCAATTCGCGTCGTTTTCCGTTGATTGAGTAACGTAAAACCCAAAAAGCGCTAACCTGTTCGGTGACTCGAAAGTAGAGACCTGTGTCTACCTTAAACTTTCCAACCCTACCTTCTTTTAATTTAGCTTTAAGCTGAGCATCGTTCATAGTTTGCACAAGTGGTGACAGATGTTGAAAATGTACCATTTGCCAATAGCTATGTCACCACTTATGCCACCGTTTAGGTGAAATCATGTCACCACATGCGACACGTTATGAAACTTGAATTTTATTAAAGGCTGTTGTTTTTAAAAGAATTTGAAACTAATTGATTGCTTATGAAGTTCTATTCTATATTCTGGATCTGCTCGCGCATCTGCTCAATTAACACCTTAAGTTCCACGGCCGCGTTGGTGATGTCGGTGCTGATGGCTTTGGACGATAGCGTATTCGCTTCGCGGTTAAATTCCTGCATCATAAAATCTAACCTACGGCCGCAGGCGCCGCCTTTTTTCAGCGTGTGGCGGGTTTCTTTGATGTGCGCATCGAGGCGGTCAAGCTCTTCAGCAACGTCGGATTTCGACGCTAAAAACGCCATTTCCTGCTCTAACCGGCTTTGGTCTAAATCGGCTTTAATCTCGTTTAAACGGTTTACGATACGGTCGCGTTGCCACTGCATGGCTTGCGGTAAATGGCTGCGGACAAACGCAACCTGCTCACTGATGGCCGTTAAGCGCTGCTGGATCATCTGCTCTATGGCTTCACCTTCGCGGCCACGACCGGCAAGAAAATCCTGTAAGGCGGCATCGAAACCGGCCAGTAACTCGCCCTGCAATGCATCTAAATCTTCAGTCGGGGTTTCCATTACACCCGGCCAGCGCAGTATGTCGGCAATATTTAATTGCGCTTGCGGCGCTTTTTGCAGTAACTGCTGAGCTTTTTGCAGCAATTGTTCGGCAAACACTTCGTTCATGCTTAACTCGCCAGCTGCCTGATTAGCGTGGTAGCGCAGGTTTACTTCAATTTTGCCGCGCTGCAGGTTATTGCGTAATTTATCGCGCAGTATGCTTTCCAGGCCGCGAAACTGTTCCGGTAAGCGA
>CEVB01045366.1_pt1 | contig 17017 bp, 19 predicted proteins | sample 531381 | NCBI WGS metagenome assembly CEVB01 (sample SAMEA2622763, study PRJEB7988) | marine metagenome | biome: marine biome (ENVO:00000447); feature: surface water layer (ENVO:00002042); material: "saline water (ENVO:00002010), including plankton (ENVO:xxxxxxxx)" | depth 5 m | reverse complement strand
AATTGGATCGCACGCCAGTCTGTGCCATCACACACTGCCAAAGCACCCACGCCACCCGAATCATCTCCTGCATCAGAACAGAAAGCAACATCTCCTGCCGCTTTGTCCGATCGTGCATTCAACTGTGATGCTGTCTGTGGTGCTAGATTCAAAATTTCTTCCAATTTGACCTTGCCTGTGTCCGGATCCAGTGTTAAATTTTGTCCAGAAGCACTGTTGATTTCATCTGGTATCTGCGTGGCCAGTATCTTTGTGCCACTGTCCAGACCCGCAACACCATTAGATGTGTTCCTGCCGTCTATCACATTTTTTAATTCGTCAAATGCCGCTTTTATGTCCGCACGTGCCGCCGCTGGTGAATCGCTACCATTGTCTACGTTGCTGGTGTCTACGTTTGAACTTGTTGCCCATCCCATAGTATTTCTCCTTTGTTTTATTTATAAAATTGGTTGCAATGCACAACTAATCTTATCTCTTTGTTTTGCCCGTGTAATGACGTCTACGAGCGACTAACACACCTTTTTTAACTGAAGTTGGTGCTTAAACTTGCGTAATATCTGCCACCTATAAAACTGATAGTCATAATATCAATTGCATTGGCACTTGTACTCAATGTGCTGTTGCCTCCTGCGAACAACATTCTGCCTGCCGAATCCAAATCTTCTGTGAAAGTTCTGTTGCCTACACCATCTTGGTGTATGATTAATGTCAGTGTTTGTCCGTCTTCTTCATTGGCAAATCCTTGGAATGTTATGTTACCTGTTAGTGTAATTTCCATTATGTTTCCATTTGTTTTTACGTCGGGTGTAATGTTTGCACCATAAGGCAATTGAAATACCTGTTCTTTGTACCTCATACCTGCGTCAATATTCAGTTGATCCGATCTTATCTCAATCTTATCAAGACCTGTATCGGAACCAGCACTATCCTGGTTGGCAATCATTTTTATCTGATTCTCGGAACTTACATTTGGCGCATAATGATCAAATACTACGTTCAATGCGTCAACGCTTATACCGTGATTTACCTGTGCCGCAGAAGTTCCCCCAACAACTACCCTTGTCTGTTCTGATTCTAATCTAAAATCACCAGCAACTCCACCCAATTTACTAATTTTAAAATCTATGCCTCTGTTGGTATTGGTTTTGATGTTGAACGTGTCTGTGTCTAGATCTGCTGTTAATGGATTTGAAACTGTGCCCGCCGCACTGTCTATTATGAAAGGTCTGCCCGCCGAATCTGCATTTACTGAAATATTTGGACCTAATCCTGCCACTTCTAATCTTGAATTTGCTCTATTATAAAGAAGAAGTGCGTGTGGATCTCCATCTATGCCAGTTGCGTCTATGAAGTCAACAATATCGTTGACTGCCTCACTCATTGTGTTAAGTTCTGGTCTAGACTCTTTTATGGAATCTGTGTCGTTGTCAAATTTGCTTGAATCTGGTTTATTGGTAGGCCATGCCATTTTACGTCTCCACTATGCTACCCGAATTGTTTGTACGCAAAGAAGGTAGCGTTCTTACTTGTGCATCCACCACACAATCTATTCTTTTGCGTTTGCCATATGTATCCACGTCAAAAATGTGTAATACCACTGTGGTTGCTGTTTTTTCAACATAGATCACAGGTGTTGCAGGATGTCCTGCACTGTCATCTGTCAATGTTGTATTTAAAATTTGTACCATACAAGATATAACTTGCGTGTTTGTAGCAGACCCATCTATCAATGTTCTTTGCCCTGTGGATCCGCTCAAAGTCGAGGTATCGATGTTGTCAAAATTTTGTGTTGCAAATTCGGTTAAAAAATTAGGTTGAATACGACGTATATAAGGTGTGTCAGATTCGCTTAATTCATCTCCACCACTATCCTGTTCAATTGTCACAGTAAGTTGCACAAATCTAGCAGTCTTTGTTGTAATACCTGTTTGGTTTGGTATAAATGTCTCAGATGTTGAACTTTCTATAGCACCGCCAGAACTATCAACACTATCTCCTGTGATAACAGTAATTTTTGCAGGTTGACTTGCGTCTACGTCTACAAGTGGTGCAAAAGTTTTCCTTTCATCAAGATCAAAAATTTGTGTTGTAAAAGCAACACTGGTACCCGGGTTTTGATCCCATTGTTCAAAAAGATCCCAGGTCAAACCTGCTGAATCGTAATCATCCCATTGTCTCGTGGGCAATGCTTTATACAGTTGTTCGTCTTTTGCGTAATATCCTGTGCCTGCCATACTATCCTCCTAAATTTACACTTGGTTTAGACGAACCACCAATGCTGAATGTGCCTCTCGCAGGATTGTTTGCATTGATAATCCATTCTCTAATAATAAAATTTATAAATGTGTCTAGACCGTTTGGTAGAACTGTGCTTACACCGTTGATTACATAAGTTCTGTTGCCAGGATTGTCTGTGTAGTTTGTTTCTGTAACACTTGTGAAATCACCCACCACTTCATATTCTTTGTTGCCTTTTATCACACGTACCTGCACAAACACGTTGGGTGCCGCGTGTATCTCCAAAGGTATACCACCCACATTCCAATCTCCTGGTAAACTGGAGTTTGGTTGTTGATTTGAATCCATTAGATAATTTAACAAACCATAACTTAATGGCAAACGTGGTGTAAAATTACCAACATCATCCACACCAACTAAATCTATTTTTTGTTCTCCTATATTTGCACCGTTGGCGTCAATATATCTTACACGCACAAAGTCAAATGCCATTTTAGGCAAGGCCATTCTCATGAATAATTTTTGTGAACGCACTGTTCCATTTTTCAAAAATGATGCGGCACTGCCTGGTTGAAAATCGTACACTGTACCACCGGAAATATCAAACAGACTGGACACACCTGAGGCAGTATCAACCTCAAAATTGTAAGGATGACCACCCACTCCGTCTGTGTCGTAACGTTTATGTATTAATGGACAAAATTTGTCAAACAGATGTTTGTTGATTCTGCCATCATGTGCGGCAAATCTTGTGTTACTAAAATAATTGTCAATGTACAAAGGTAGACTGAATCGCAGATTAAAACTGTTTGCTGTTTTCCTTGCATTCCAATCTGCTTCGGACAAACTTACAGGACGCATCCACGATAGAGGTGGAAAGGCGTTGTTGGGTGTTGCAAATTCACTGACCTGTAATCTAGGTGCTGGTGGTGGTTTCCGAGGTGGTGGTGGCGTGCCTCCAGGAGGTGGATTACCTCCTCCTCCACCAGGAAAAAACCTTGTTTCTTCCACAGGGCCTACCGGTGTTTGTCTAGGTTTTGGTGCCGGATCACTTGGTAAGAATACCCTTGGTGGATTTTCTATCTGTGGACCTGCAACAAATGGATATAAAGACGCATCATGTTCTACCGCTTCTATCTTAACACGCATTTCAGTCGTTATACTCATGCTAACAATCCTAAATGTTTGATTTGTAAGTCCTATGACCTCATCCGTTACCCTAATAATATCACCTGGACTTGTATCCATTAATTCTTGTGTGGTTTCGAAACTGATAGTTCTCTGTGTTCTGCTTTTGTCGTAAATTGTCCTTGCTAACTCTCTTGCAATACCCACATTGGTAAGTGTAGGAAAACTGAATTCTCCCACCATGTCTACACCGTCTGCAGTCCTGTCGGCATCCACAGTGTGTACTACCTGTTGGTTTGTAAAATTTTGTGCAGGTTCAACATAATTCAACAACACCTTGTTGTATTTGGTGCTTTTTGTTTCACCAGTAAGAGATACTGGTCCTACGAATTCATTTGCATCTACGTCGAACGCAACCGTCACTGTGCTGGACGTAATATCAGTTGCATTACCTCCATCATCCACCACCAACTTGTATCTGCCATTCACGTAAGGCAAAATGCCTCTGCAACCATTTAATAAAATTTTAACATTTTCTATTAAAGGTCTATCTGTCTGTATCACTGCATTACAGGTCATTGCTTTACCTGTCTGTGTGCTACTGTAGGCAACATTTTGATTAAATTTTTCTGCGGCAATTCTAAATGATTCTGGATCTATGCTTTCTTTGGGCAATCCGCATCCATACCTTGGATTCAACAAATAATCTAACAATGCATTTGCAGGATTAAGACCTGCGGCAAGATCACCCGCCTCTTGTTCCAATGCAAAATTAGATGCCACACCTGCACTGTCGGCAGTTGCGTCCGGTGTGTCTATTTCTGTGTAATCACTTGTAAGATCACTTGCACCTGGTGTATATATTGCAGTGTTACGTATATCAGCAATCTCCCTACCCAGCACGTCAAAACTTACTGCTGGTATTCCACCCTTCCAAGGACTGTCATTGCCACCTTTGTATGTAAATTTAAAAAATCCATAGGATAGAAAATTACCCCGTCTATTTTTTATGTTCCAACTGGGTGCATTGTAAGAATTGTTTGCATCACTTGTAGGATTTGGTGTACCTGCTAAGATACTTCTTGTGCCTGTACCATCTCCCCTATGTAGTTCATATTGCAACACGTCTTTGAAAAGACCTGTGATGTTTCTGCCTTGCGTTGCATTAACAAGATTGTTAACATTGAAAGGATGACCACCTTTTGTTGTTCTTATCAATCGTGGATCGTGACCTTCAACTGCTCTGTCGTCAATATAGACATTTTGTATTTCATGTATCGGTCCTTCACAAATTGCGTAACACACATAGAGATATTTGTTGTTATCGCCACCCGTCTCTGCATATATCACTGTGCCACCAACCCTACGCTGTCCATACACCACAGGTATAGAAACGTTGGTTCCTGATTTGGTTGCCTTAATGCCTTCTGCGAAAGCACTTGGATCACCAATCTCAGGTGAACTCATTGGATCGATCACAAAACCAAATGCATCACCCACAAAAGAACCGATCTTTTTACCCACATTGGTAACTGTGTCAACAACTTTGTCGATTCCTCTTTTTATCTTTCTAAATATTTTTTTGAACCATCCCATTATGCTTGTCCCCACCTAATATCCTGCACACCTTCGAAAGCAAACTCCATTATCCTATCCTCTGATGGTTTAAAACCACTTACACTTGCCAGTGTGGTAGCATTCCTGTAATTTGCTTCATTTGTTCGTCTGCCGTTTATTCTTCTAAAGTCCGCAAACTGACTGCTGACCTCTAATGTTATGGTTGCAGTCACTTGATCATTTTGCACCTGATATCCAGACACTGTGCCTTTGAATAAAATTAAACTGAGGTCACCACCACTGTCTCCCACCAATAATTGTGTTGCACTATCAATGAAAGCACGCCTAATGGTCACAGTTTTGTTAATCATTTGCGGCGTTGCAAAATCTGTTATAGCATTGGTAGACAACGCACTTAAAACTAAATTAACACTGGATATTTGCAGTTCTGCTGTCTCTGTGTGTTCTGTAATCTGTAAAATTTTGTCTGTGGCAGAATAAGTTATGCCACCTATAGTGATATCATATGGTGCATCTGTGTAGTATTCTAACACGCCATTTTTATTGGTTAATTCTATCAATAAGATACCTATAATGGCATTGTTTGCCAAGTATTGATTTTGTGTGTCCGATAAATTACGAGGCATTAGATTACCTCTCTTACATCTATAGTAAATTGGACAGTGCCGTCCACATTGTATCTCATTTCATAGGTATCGCTGGTGGATATTACCAAGAAAGGTACCTCCGTGTAATTTACAAATTGATGTGCTGATACTCCTGATATAAGATTAGGTTCAAATTGCAGTGTTTTACCACCTGCTGAATCGCCCGAGTCTGATCCTAATGCTGTAACATCTTCTGTGATCATATACACTTTGTTGTGTGATTCGAACTGTATAACATCACCTGCTTTCAGACTTAATGAACCTTCGGATGCTCTTATCTCCACTGTGTTATTTCCTGCTGAAACATTGCCCACAATTTCTATTGTTGGTGACTGTGTTGCACTGCCGGTGAATGTGCTTACGCCCGGTATGACCACACTGAAGTCATTTAGTGTGCCTCTTGTTCTAGCAAAAAATGCCTGTATTGATTTGAATGCCGCCTGTGTGTATGTGGTAAATTCTAATTGTCCTGCCCACAGTGTTGTGCTGTTTGATGTTCTTACCGTACGACCACTCACAGTGGTTGTGATACTGCTGTTATTGACCTGTTGGAAATTTACACTTCTGAATTGTACATCCGTACCCAGTGTAGATAAAAATCCGTTAAGATGTCCTATGTTTGCCATTAGTTAGTAACTCCCACTTTGCCTTTTCTGTTCAGTGCTTCATTGATAACACCGATAATTGTTTGTTTTCTTTCTATCAACACTGTGTCTATGTCTCTGCTGTCTATTGCATTGATAGTGAAACTAATATTTACATTACCCAGTGCATCGTTAGGTATAATACGGCCACCTGCATCGGGTTGAAATACCTCGGGGCCCGATTCTCCAACCAGGAATGAACGACCAGTTGTGACCTGTCCACCTTTCTCCCTTGGACCCGAATATTGTGTGGATTTAATTTGTGCCAACTGTGCCGCACCCGTTGCCGCGATAACTGCCGCTGAAGCAAATCCAAAAATACCACCTTGTCCTAATGCTTTAACAATACCACGTGCTGTGTTTATTATTGTTTCTGTGATTGCAATCGCTTTTGCAATTCTAAATGCTTTCTCATTGGTTTGTGCAAGTGTGTTTAGAAAATCCTTGCCCAGTGCCGCCAACAATTTGTTTTTGTTCTTTTCACCAAGCACAGTGATGTCTGCTTCTTCTGCCTTGCCTGATTTAATCAGTTCAACAGTGGATTGTATGCTGTCCTCTAATTTTTTCTGTCTTGATCTTCTGCCATCAAGTTCTATCTTTTCTAATGCCGCTTGATGTTGACGTTCTGTAATTTTTTCTTCGCTTCTTGCTTTTTTAAGTATTTCTTTTTGTTTGTCAATCTGTGATTGAATAGGATCGAAATCTTCAAACAATCCTCCTGGTATGGATAAACTGCCAAGTACACCCTGTAATTCTTTTGCCGCCGCTAATTGTTCTTTGCTTAACTTGTTTGCTTTCTTTTGTGTTTCGTTGTTATTGTTAGTAATATTACCAGTTTCTGTTAACGTGTCATTCAAATGGTTTGCTTTTTTCTGTAACCTGTCTGCTTCCGAATTTAATTTTTTCTGTCCTTCTACAAATTCGTCAACGCCTTTTATTATACCATCTTCACCCATGATAGTTTCTTTCAAAGCGTCACCACTTTCTAATAATTTTTCAAATCCTGCACCAGCAAGTTCATCTATACCTAATGCTTTTGCCATTTTTGTTAGTGCACCAGTTGTTGCTTCTAACACTGCCGCAAATCCAAGACCTAACAATATAAAAGGATTTTTTGCCATTACAAGTGTTAGTGCTCTAAATCCTGCCGCCGCAAGTGCCAATCCTTTTACAAGTGTTTGACCAAATGCCAAAGCGATACTGGCAACTGATAAAGCAATTTTTAATCCAATGAATAGACCAAATGCCTTTCCAATCAATCCAATGTTTGCCACAACAAGTTTACCTACGTTTATAAAACCTAGGAATGCTTTTGTAACACCTAAACCTATGGATTTTGTTAACTCTTCATTTTCTACTATTGCTTCTGTTATGCTTGTAGTAACTTCCCCCAAAGCAAGTGCGAATCCTTGTCTACCCACGGCATCTTGTGCATTCTTAAATGCAATTGATAAGTTTGAAATCTGTGTTGATAAGTTTTGTGCTCTTGCCGCCGTTGCACCACCGAACAATTCATTGACACCTTTTTGTAATGCTGTTCTAATTTTTTCTGCACCTTCTGCCGTTTGACCAAACTTGGATATTTCTAATCTAGTGATGCCTAATTGTTCTTCTAGGATACGGAATACTGGTACCCCTCTATCTGCTAATCTGTTTAATTCTTCAAGACCCAAACCACCCGATACTGTTCTGGAAAATAGATCTGTGATTGCTTGTAATGATCCTAATTGGTCAGTGGTTACCGCCGCTGTGTCCGTAAATGTTGTTAATAATTCTTCTGTTGGTTCGATACCTGCCGCTTTTAATTTAATAAAAGTTTCGGACAGTTCTTCAATACCGAACTGTGTCTTTGTTGAAAACTTCGCTATAAAGTCAAATGCTTCTGCACCTGTTCTTGCCGACCCAGTTACTGAACTTAACGCAGTACGCAAGTCTTCAAAACGTGCAGAAGTATTGACGATGGATCTGATTACATTACCACCAAAAATGCCGGCAATGGCCGCTGTCGCCAGACCTGCCACTCTACTAACACCTAGAAGTCCCGTATTGAGTTGTTGCAACTTGCCGCGGATATTTCCTAGTGCTTGTTGCGTTCTATCTAATACGCGGATTTCTATATTTTGTACCGCCATTGTTCATCGCCCTCTTTTGTTCTTCGGACTGCTTCTTAAAATAAGCACTCCAAACTTGTATCTCCAGGACGCTCAATTGTGCAACTTCTTCCAACGATTTGCCTAGTGTTTCGGCAATCTTACAGAGCAGTTGTAATTCAACGTCCTCTTTTAGTTTTTTACTACGGCCTCGTAGTCTGTGGTTGCACTGTTCAACACAGTGGCAATCCTCAACAAGACCTGTGGATCAACTTCATTCATAAGAGTGAATTTGTCCATTCTGTTGAACATAGGTTTGCCTTCAGGACCCATTGCTTTGTTAATCACTGATTCAACCAATGCTTCAACAGTTTTACCCGCTTGTTGTAGTTCTATAATTTTAGACTCCACAGCAAACGAATATGCAGGTTTGTAATAGATGTCTGTTTTCCATTCTGGCACAGTCATCTTGTTTAGTCCACCTGACAGTTTACTTTTGAAATGCTCTTGTGCATTTGCTAGTATCTTACTCATTTATATCTCCTTCTAGATATCTCCCTAACGGTAGGCCTTATTATACCCCTAGGTGCTTGTTTCGAACGACCTTGTTCCAATAGATCAATATAAGGCACACGGTTTGTGATCTTTCTAGTCTTGCTAGTTTTTGTCACTTGCCAACCGCGTCTTGCTCTACCTTTATCAATAGGTGTATTACTTACTGCCACCCTTTTGATGTCCTCGGCCACTCTGGTCATGAAGGCATCTTTTTCTTTTTCAAGACGCCTCATGACATTTTGTTGTCCTGTTAAAATTAATTTTAACATGGATTATTATACATCTACTTCTTGTAAAGGTCCCGATCCCTGTATTGAACAGGTCACTGTTACTAAATCATCGAACGATGCCGTTCTAGATACTGAAGTGATTATTGCTTTACCGATGTATTTGACTCCTGAAGTTGCTTGTGGAAAAAACTCCACTTCAATTTGAGAGTCACTTGCTGGATCAAATATTGCCGCTGTGGCCGTTTGTGTGGTGTCGTACATACACTCTAATGTACCAGTAAACTGGTGCAATCCTGAAAGGTATGTTCTTGCCGCATCGCCCATAGCAGTGTCTTCGATCACGTCTTTAGTATGTTCAACTGTCCAAGATCTTACTTCTGCAACCTGCGTTCCTGCAGAACCACTATCTGAACCAAACATGACTTTTCCCGCTTCACCTGTTATTGTCGCCATTTTCATTCTCCTCTTTTAGGTTTTCAATCTCCCAAGCAATATCATCCAAATCGTCGACGTATTCCTCGGAAGGGGTTTGGTTGTCTTCTGGTTGTGCCAGAAGTGTATTCTTAGACTCAGATGCAATCGCTGTAGGTTTTACAGTGGCATCTGCCTTAAGAATTTTGTTCTGAGATGTTGGTTTTGTTTCCCAACCGTTCTCAATAAATCTGTCTAATTGTGCTGGTTCTATGTTTTGTTTTTCAGCACCTTTGTACACTTTGATATATTTTACCATTACAATGCTCCTTTAGTAAATGAATATCTCACATCAACGTTCATCAAAAATTCTCCCAATGGTGGTGTTCTGTCCACTACCTCTATTGAACGCACTCTTGTTGTTGATGCTTTGTTTGTTAGTTCTCTTGTCCTGTCTGTGTTCAATGCTTCTTCTATTCTTTCTATTAATTCGTTGCGTTTTTGATCCACTGTGATAATCTGTGCTGATCTGCCATCCGCTCTAACAAATCCTCTAATCTGTATTTCTATTACACCTCGTCTACTGCCACCCATTGCATTATCCTCTCTGGATTCACTGCCTGTTGTGATAAGCACTGCCGGAAACTGTGTGATTGCTAATTTCTCCACGTCGAATGGTTCGCGTGTTACTAATACTGGTCTTGGTGGATTCATGTCCTGTAAGACTTGTAGGACGTTTGTGGCGATGTCTTCTCTATTGCTCATTCATTACCTCTTTAGTCGGAGGAATGAAGTAGGTGCCTTTTCTGTATCTGATACATTGCCCGAAGAGTCATGGTCATACTCTACACCATCACGCAATACAAGATCTAACTCCCTTTCATATTCCTTGCGATAGAACTCCATCTTTCTTTCGAATAGATCTTGTTCCGCATCCATTTTTGTAAGTTTTGTGTAAACATGAAAACCCAAACATTGATACACTGCCGCACGTGTCAATTGACTTGCGTTGTACATATCCTCGTCTGGTTCGATAGTTCCTGATGCTAAGAATTTAAGATCATACAAACCTATCTGTTGTGTGGGCCACCAACGTATGCGAAGATCTCTAAACACATCATTCTGTGCCTTACTTATCTCCTCATCGAAGTCAGCGATTCCGTAATTTAAAATATCTGGTTCGTATTCTTGAATATCTGCAATAGTTAATAGTGTTGGCATTTGGGGTACTTCCCTCCTATAATTTTTTTATCAAGTTCTGCTTGATGTTGTATTTATACCGCAGTCAAAAGAAAAGGGCGAAACAAGTCCGCCCTTCTCTATATATGAGCACAAAAAGTATAAACTTAATGTACGAATATTTATGATTACAGGTTTGCGTCCGCTATAATACCGACTCCGTATTCGTCGAATATTTCAGCAACACCGTATGCCATAGAACCTACGATCTCGTCCGCTCTTGCTGAAGCGTCTCTTTGATTTTCAACTCTTAGGTTACGTTTTACCATGTATCCTAATGCATCACCGTGGAATGCCGCACCTACGAATGCACCTGCTGAGTCACCAGTAATAACTGTTGATTCAAAAATTTGCATTCCTGCAAGTGTTCCAACAAATCCAGTTCTTAATGCTTCATTACCTAATTCTGATAGAGAATGAGAGATTGTTGAACCAGCGTTTGTTAACAATTTCTTGATTTGGAACGCTTGTTTTGGGTGTAACACACAGTATAATGGTCCACTAGGAACTTTGTTAGTTCTTAATGTTGCCGCCGCTTTGAAAAGATCTTCTACTGAGATCTCCGCCGCGCCTGATCCTACAGTGTTTGAAAACCCTGAGAATAAAGCGGCAATATCTGTGTCAACCTTTTCTGCTAATGCAGAACCGATTTGTCTTCCAACTGCTGAAGCAACATCTTCCGATGCTGATTCTTTCATTAGGTCAGTTAACGTTACCATTACACCTTTTTCAGACGCTGTTATCGTTTTGTTTGTAGTCAAATCGAATGCCGCGTTTGTAAGGTCTACACCATCACCTGGTGTTGATACCGCTACTGTTGGATATATCGGAACTTGGGCAGTTAAACCTGGAGTGCCTGACATATCATAGTTTTTAATTAAGGGACGCATGATAGAAGTTTCGTTAAGTGTAAACTCTCCTGCTTGGACCACGTTTGAGAAAAACGCTGTTCCTATCCCTGTATCTACTGCGTTAGTAATCGCCATAGTACTTCTCCTTTATGTTTAAACATTAATGCCGCGTGATTTCATAATCTCGCGATACCTAGCACGATGCTCAGGTATATTCATGTTTAGTTTTGTTATGTCGTCATTGGCCAACTGTTCTTTAGTAGCATCACCTTTACCAGTGCCTGAACCTTGTGGTCCCGCACTAACAAAATGTGGATTACTTGCAAGAAACTCCTTTACCAAGTCTTTAACTTGTATTGGATCACCTTTGTCATTATAACGCACTTGACCCGTTTTTTGATCGATCACATCCACAGTACCCGCTTCGTTCAGTTTCAATTGCCCTTTAAGCAACATACTGACTTGATTAGGATTTATTGCTTTGGCATTAGATGCCTCCGACAATAATTGTCCGTCTATCTTAATAGAAGTCAATTCTGTCTGATATTGTTGGATCTTAGCATTAAATTTGTCCGCTTGTTCTTTCACAAGTTTATCAAACTCGCCTCTCTTCTCCAACTCAGTTTGCCTTGCCTTCTCTTCTGCTTCGACCAACTTGTTGTAGTGATCAACGTCTATGCCTTTGTACTTTTTCTCGTACTTGGCACGTTCCCTCGCCACCCTATCAGCAACAATCTTGTCCAGATCGCCCTGTGTAAAATTTTGAGTAGTAGTAGTTTCTTCTTGAACCGTTGTGGTTGCCTGCTCTTTAACTTCAGGTGCAGTGTCCTGAGATTTTACCGCTTCATTTTCTGCGTTCATTATTTTCCTCCATTTAATGAGTTGAGTGTACTCCCTGCCCTCTGTGGCAGTACTACTGTTATTTATTACTATCTTCTTCTTTTGCCTCTTGTGCCGCCTCTACTGCCGCCTCTCATGCCTTTTTTCTTTTTATCTTTCTTTTTTCCACGTGTCATGGTACTGCTCCTATAATTTTGTGCCTGATCTCCAAGCACGTATGCTCCAGAATGCAGGACTTAAATTTTTCTGTCCACGCACCTGTTTTAGTACGCCACCCATACGAGCAAGGAATGATCGTTGTCTCGCAGGATTGCTTCTTTTGATGCTCATGGTGGGATCACCAAATCGCACCTTGTTCACGTTGCCTGTGCTTTTGTTTTTCACAAACACCGCAAATTTTTTTGATTGTCCTGGTGTTCTAAAAGGTTTGTTAAGTGTAACTTTTCTACCTTGATATTTTGCCATTAGACACCCACTATCCAGTTCCAAATTTTCTTAAACCATTGTTTTATCTTTGTCATAGTTCTCCCTCACTAGTTGTGCAATCTCTCCTGGTTCGATTGACTCCATTGCTTGTTCACAATATTGACAAGCACCTTTTGGAACATAACAACCCAAACCATCTGTGTTGCAGTGTGTTTTACGTGTAATATTTATTTGTCCTTCGTAACCTGTTCTAAGGGGACTTTGATGACTTCCATACAACACAATGCAAGGCACACCCATTTGTCCTGCGGCATGATGCAATCCACCTTCTGTGGTTACAACCAGTTTTGCATATTTTACCATTATCATTGCTTCACGCACATTGTTTGTAGGAATGTTTGTGAGGTTAGTAAAATTTACTTGTCCATTGGTGTTGCGTATAAATGCATCATTGGGTTTGGCACGCAACAATGTGTAGTCTTGTAAAAGGTCAACAACTTCTTGCCATTTGAAATATTTTTTATTGTCTGCGAAAATACTTTTCTTTGCATCTGGATTTATTAAAACATAATCACCATATTTTTGTACATTCAATTTGTAAAACATTTCTTCCATGTCTGTAAAATCATAAGGTGCAATTTTTGGTGTGTATGGTGTTTTGTTGTGATACCAACGTTTGTTATTTTTAGGATGTGTTTCGAATCCAACGCCATTGTCAAAGTCTAACCAGGGTGTGTTCTTCCAAACATCTTTTAGAAAACTGCCATATTGGTTTGACTCTTTCCTGTAAGGTCTTTGTTTCTTGCCGGTGCGTTTGTATTCGTGGTATGCTTCCGCACGCCACATCATGTCGTCGCCTATTCCCATTAACGTTTTCTTCTTCTTAAATCTGTATCGTGTTTTCTGGAACCTCTGATAAAACTGTTTACTCTTCCCATTGCCCATTGTGCCATGCCCACACCTGGTCTGGATCCTGCTCCAAGGAATGCACCTTGACCTCTTCTGTAAACTTTTACCAATGTGCTGTATGCAATACCACTCTTCCTTGCTTTGCTTTGCAAGTTGGTACGTGTTGCTGTGTTCAATGCTTTTCTAGTTTTTTTTGCCAAGACGTACTCTCCTATTAATGAGACTTTGTGGTATCCTCTGTCCTGCTTTTGCCATTCTGCTTATACGTTTTATTAATCTTGCTAACTCTTGTCTTCTACCGCCTTTTACGCCGGATAGATATTTTTTAGGTATTGCTGTTTTTTTATCCTTAGGAACCCTGCGTCTCTTCACCATTGTTATCTCCAAAAAATTTGTTTATCTCAGGATGTATATCTAATATCTGTTCATTAGTATATCCTTCGCTTATCATATCTCTCATGTGCTGTATCATGTCAGGTGCATTCTCCATTGGTGGATGAGGCATATCAAGTTTCAGTGGTGTAGTTGTTGGTGCAGGAGTATCAGGCGTGTCCTGTTGCTCTGGTATATCCATTGCTTCGTCTTCCATAATTGTTCTGTATAATTTTTTGTCAATCTCATCATTTATAAATGGATTTCCTATGTTTGATTCTTTTGCCATTTTTAATAAACTAATATCGTTTGCTCTGTCCTGTATAGAAAATGATCTTGGATATTCTACAATACCATCGAACGCTGTGCCTTCATACAAAGCATACAATCTCCATATCTGTTCTTCCGCGTGTTCTAATTGTGAGGCAAAAGTTGCCAACCTACTTGACAGTTGTGAAAATTCAGATGATATTGCAACACCAGATAATCTTCTAGACTCTGGTGAACGTATGCCGCCTAAATGGTTTGTTCTGTCTATGGATTCAACTTTTTTCTCTATTGCTTTTAATACACTGTCAATGTTTGAACCATTTGGTTGCAATAAAAATGGTTTTAAATTAGGATCTAAATTTTGAGGCATTTGTATAATTGAACCTGCACCCGCTGATGCTTCTGTGTCAGCAGTCTTAACAAGACTTGGGTGATTGGATAATCTTACAATTTGTTCTATCTCAGAATGAAATTCGTATATCTCCTTTTGGATGTCCGATGTGTCCCCGAGGGGTGAAATTCCAATTCCTCTTACTTGTGAACGTTTTGCGTAAACACAAATTGCAGGAACTTTGCCCAATTGGTTTGGCATAGTTTCCACATATTCACCGTGTCTGTCCTTGCCTGATATTTTGTATATGTTTATTTCAGTGGGTGTGTACTCCCTAATAAATTGTGTGTCCTGTATTATTTCTTCTTTTACTTTAAGATATGTTAATTCATAGAAACCGTTTGGACCTCTAGTGTATTCCCAATCTAACACATCTAGAGGATGAAACAATGAAACATATGGTCTCACGCTTTGTTGAAGTTCTTCCGCACGTGTCATTGCATTTGTGTTGACTTTGTCAACAATTACCCAAACATTGCCATACACTTGACTCCATGTGGCAACGTCCATTAAAAATTGTTTGTATGATCTGCCATCTAGATCTGCATCATCCATGAATGGACCAACAGTTGGATCTGTCTCTAAGTTGCCTAAATTTCTTACAGGATCTTTTTTGAATAAAAATGAATTGTATATGTCCACAACACTTTTTACATGATTGTCCAATCCTACCTGTCTCAATCTTTTTTCATAGTCATCTCTTGATTCGTAGTAGTATGGTTCTAAATATCTACCATGGAAATATTCAAAACCTCCGTTGTATGAATCCTGTAAAAACTGCCATCTGTTGGCGTATAATTTGTATGCTTCGTGAGAAGACACAATGTAACTTGCATAGTTTCTTGCATCACCTTTTATAAGTCTATCTCTAATAACTGGCATTATCTAACACTCCCTGAAAAACCCCATCTCAAAGGTTGTTTGTTTGTTGTTTCTTTTTTGACAGGATATAGATAATCTGTAAGATAACCTACTGCGTCTGCCATGTGTTCATCTCCTGAATGTTCGATAACACTTGAATTTGGTTTGTATTGCAGTCTTTCCAAACTTTTTATAATTTGTTTACACTTTGGATCTATGAACATTGAAAATATACCATTTGCATTCTTTAACTTACTATTTACTGCATTTACCCTATCACGTATCGGTGGATTGGATAATTTGTAGTTCACTCTAAATCCTGCGTTTTGTAAAATTGATATATCTGTTCTACCACCTGCAGATGTTTTTCTCTGTCTACCTGCGGCATCTGGATACATTGTTATCCTGCTGTTTGGATATCTGTTTTTTATTTCTGTCACAATGTCGTCTGTGTTTGAACCTTGTAAATTTATTTCGTCAATAAAATAAATGCAATTATTTTGTATAACACTGATTGCCACACTCATTGGATCATAGTTGAAGTCTATTCCACAATGTAAATTTGTTGTGTCAAAATTTGTTATTGGAGTCACGTGTTTGTCTCTGTCAAAATTGTAATGCACTGTGCCTGCATATGTGTTGAACGTTGCTAGATATTCCTGTTTGAAAGTTCTTTCATCAAGATCTCTTTTTGCTTCTTCAATTTCTTTTTCATCAACTTGTCCGCCGTCGATTGTTGTGTATGTAAATGCCGACCAATCTTTTGTGTCTTTTGCCATTGTGTACATCTCGTGACTGAATGATCCTACACCCCTTGGTGTGCCTATAAACATTGCTTTACCTTTTGTGTCAGATAAAGATGGTCTCAACACAGCAGTCCAAAGTTCTGGATCCAAGTCTTGGTACTCATCTAAGATTATTAGGTGGTAAGAATTTCCTCTCAGTGCATCCTTGTTTTCTGCACCTTTTAAATAAATTTTAGATCCGGACTTTAATTTTATTGTAAGTTCTGCTTCATTGGTTTGTGACACCCAACGCAGTTCTTTTAATTTTGCTTTTAATTTTTCCCAAGCAATTGATTTCGCCATTCTATAACTAGGTGCTACGTATAGCACTTCTTGATTTTGTTTTGCGGCGTGTTTAGCAAGTTCTCTCATAGCACAATAAGTTTTTCCAAAGCGTATTCAACGACGCCCCGTCACAGCAACTCTAAATCTTGATTCTGAATCACAGATTGTTTTTTGTGCTGTTGACAAGGGCATCTCCAAATCTCCTATTCGTCGCTCCAAGGTAAAGGTGTTTGGTTTGATTTGTCTTCAGGTATATCTTTCTGACCA
>CEVB01159272.1_pt1 | contig 17051 bp, 22 predicted proteins | sample 531381 | NCBI WGS metagenome assembly CEVB01 (sample SAMEA2622763, study PRJEB7988) | marine metagenome | biome: marine biome (ENVO:00000447); feature: surface water layer (ENVO:00002042); material: "saline water (ENVO:00002010), including plankton (ENVO:xxxxxxxx)" | depth 5 m | reverse complement strand
AAACAAGATCCTTCTTGTTCATCGATGAATGTATTGAAGCAACTCGACGACTGATGGATAGTGACTTCATGGGCCCTGTGAACATTGGATCTGAGGAGATGGTCACTATCAATGAACTGGTAGAGACTGCTGCTAAAGTTGCTGATAAGGAAGTTCAGAAGATTCACATTGATGGACCTTTGGGTGTTCGTGGACGTAACTCTAACAACGATTTGATTCGTGAGAATCTCGATTGGGATTATTCTCAAACCCTAGAAGAGGGTATTCGCATTACATATAACTGGATTGAGGAACAAATTAATGCCCAAGCATAAGTTTAATTTAGTTGGAAATACATTTAATTATGAGGACGCTCCTAGATGTTCTGTCTGGGGCAAAGAGTCTAAGTTTACTGAATGGGTAGATGAAGGTGGCGATGGCACGTTCTATATTGATGCTGCCATCGGTCTTGCATTTGATGATCCTCGTCCTGGTCCCAAATATGCGTGGATTTTAGAGTCTGCAGCGATCCTTCCTCAGATTACTGACTTTGTATGGGGTGCTGGCCGCTCTAGAATGTTGGAAACTTTTGATACAATCTTCACTCATAATCAAAAGTTGCTTGAAATTGACCCAGATAAATTTAAATGGGTTCCTGCTCAGGGTACATGGATCAAAGAACCAAAGATCTATGATAAGACAAAGATCATTTCAATGATCGCATCTAATAAAAACATGTGTGAGGGTCATCGGAATCGTCTTGAGTGGATTGAACGATTCCAAGATCAAGTTGACTTTTATGGAAGAGGTTTTCCTACAGAAATCACACTAAAAGAAGAGGGTTTGTGTGATTATATGTTCTCTATTGCCATTGAGAACGCATCATATGAGACATACTTTACAGAAAAACTTCTTGATTGTTTTGCAACGGGAACTATTCCTGTTTATTATGGTGCTCCTAACATTGGAGATGTTTTTAATAAAGATGGAATTATTGATTTGAGTGAAGAATTTGATGTATCTGAAGAAATTTATCACAGCAAAATGGATGCCATCAAAGAAAATTTAGAGATTACTAAGAAGATGGAAATCTTAGAAGACTTTATTTGGGAAACTTATTTTTAATGAAACCTTGTATAATCAAGCAACCAGCAGGGGTTGGTGATGTATTTTTTCTGCAAAAAGTAGCAAGTATCTATCGCGAAAAAGGTCATGAAATCCTCTGGCCTTTACGCGATGACATAATTTGGATATCAAAGTACATTCCTGACATTAGTTGGTGTAAATTATCCGACTGGATGAATGGTCAGGGTGGTAGGTTGTTTGATTTTGCTGGATTTGCAGATACAGATGACTTCATTTATATTGATGCATCGACTGCTGATAGGACTTTTAACACAGATCCTACAAGAATCATGTCTTCAAAGTTTGGTCTTGTCGGAATGGATCATACAGATTGGGCAAAGTATTTTAAGTTTAATCGAAACAAAGAAAGAGAAGACCAACTTTATTACATGGTCCTTGGACTCAAAGATGACAGTGAATACGTATATGTAAATGACATTACCAACACAGATTTGCGTAAAACAAGCTCAATGGCAGAGAAATCCTATGATTATCCTGTTGTGGAGAACAAAATTTATGACGGATTTACTCTATTTGACTGGATTAAAGTCTGGGAAAATGCAAAAGAAATCCACACTCAACCCACGGCAATGTGTTTTATCCTTGATGTGATTGACACAGACTCTAAAATCTTTTATTATCCTAAAGATGAAAGGCAATATAAGGATGTAGTTGACATCTTTAATAAAGTTACTGAATACAGAAATGCTTGATAATTATTCTAAGAATGTTGATGGCGTCGTCTATCAAGTAGATAAAAATCACATTGATTATGATAAAGAATATGTAAATACCCGTTATGTAAAGTATGGAGAACTGCCTACTTATATGGGATATTTGCGTTTGGGTAATATTATTGGGTCCTTACGTCGAGTTCCCACCAGTATTCTTGATGTTGGGTATGGTGATGGATCTTTTTTAAAGGTTTGTAGTAATATTATTCCCGAATGTTATGGTTATGACATCTCAACTTACCCTATTCCAGAGGGATGTAAGCAGGTAAAAAGTTTTCTTGATGAATCATATGACGTAATCACTTTCTTTGATTCACTTGAGCACTTTGAGGATATTGATTTTGTGAGAGATCTAAAGTGCAATGCTGTTTGTATTTCTGTACCACATTGTCACTATAAAAATGATGAATGGTTTAAAAATTGGAAGCATCGAAGACCAAATGAACATCTGTGGCACTTTGATAAACCCTCTTTGAAGACATTTATGCATAGAATGGGGTATGAATTGGTGTCATATAGCAACGTAGAGGATACAATTAGGAAGAATGGCAAGGAGGAGTCAAACATTTTAACGTGCATTTTCAAAAAAGTAGAAGTATGAAGTCGGCTGTTTTAGAAAAAATCAATCATCCTCTTGCCATTAGAGAGGTTGAATTGAGTGAACTTGAGGTTGGGCAGGTTCTTGTTAAAGTTCTTGTGAGTGGTTTGTGTGGAGCACAACTTCATGAGATTCGTGGTCATAAAGGTAATGAGAAGTTTCTTCCTCACCCTATGGGGCACGAAGGGTGTGGAATTGTGGAGGAAGTTGGACCTGGAGTGACCACTGTAAAGGTCGGAGACAAGGTTGTAATGCACTGGAGACTTGGATCTGGCATTGAATCTCCTTTTCCCAAGTATCTTTTGAATGATAAGTGGATGAGTAGTGGTAAATGTACCACTCTCAGTGAGTATTCTATTGTTTCAGAGAACCGTGTAACGACAGTTCCGCAGGATACTCCACCTGATTTGTGTGCAATTCTTGGTTGTGCTCTCACTACAGCCATGGGAATCATTGACAATGAGGTTGATCTTAAGTTTGGAGAGAGTGTTGCTATTGTTGGTTGTGGTGGTGTTGGTCTGAATCTAATTCAAGCAGCAGCACTTAAAAGTGCTTGTCCAATTCATGCCATTGACAATAATTCAAGCAAAAGAGACTTGTGTTTTATCGCTGGTGCCACTATTTTTGCTGAAAGTGTTGATGAATTGACTGAAAAGGTAGATGTGATCATTGATACTACGGGTATTCCAGAAGTCATCAGTGCCTGCGTGTCTAAATTATCAGGTAAGGGACGCATGATTTTAGTTGGTCAACCTGCCCCAGGACGGGGTGTTGAGGTCATGAATGCAGTCAATCTCTTTAGTGGTATGGGTCAGACCATCAAAGCAACTCAGGGGGGCAAAACAAACCCTGCAGAGGACATCCCTCGTTATGTTCGTATGCATAAAGAAGGATTGCTTGATATCAAACAATTTGTGACTCATAGATTTAAATTAGAACAAGTAAACGAAGCATTTGACTTGCTTAGGAGTGGAAATGCTGGTAGAATCATTATTGAAATAGGAGTGTAATACATGAGAGGAACTGATTGGACACCTGAGGGTCTTCGTTCTTTCGTAGATAAAATTGCAGAGCATCATGACGCGGGTCGATTACCGTTTGCATTGCATCTTGCAGGTGGTAATGAAGAGCAGTTGATCGATATTTTCTCCAATATCAATGAGGGGGATTATGTTCTCTCTACTCATAGAAACATGTATCATGCACTCTTGCATGGTCTCCCTCCCGAAGAAGTAGAAGATAAGATTCTGAATGGCCGTAGCATGTTCATGTTTGATCGTGAACGTAACTTCTATGTTTCTGCTATTATTGGTGGACCTGTCGCTATTGCAGTGGGTATCGCATGGGCATTGAAGCGTAAGGGGTCTGATCAAAAGGTCTGGTGTTTCCTTGGTGATGGCACTGAGGATGCTGGTCATTTTGCTGAGGCAGTTCGTTATGTGGATGGGTTTGATCTTCCATGCACCTTTGTCATTGAGGACGATAGTATGGCAGTGGAGGCACCAAAAGAACGTCGTTGGGGAACTGGTAAAGATTTGCAATGGCCTCCATGTGTTATGCGATATCACTACACCAAATCTCGTCCACATATCCGCACGGGTAACTTCGCTGACCTGAAGGTCATGAAGGAAACGATGAAGACTGATGAGGAATACTTCCCTCTGCTACCTAAGCGTGAGTATCCAAACTCTGGACGTATTCCTCCTGTGGATATGAAGTTCAAAGATGCTGTCACCCAGGGCATGACTGAATTGGGTGAAGATGGTGCTATCTTTATTGGATATAGTCTCATTCCGGGTGATGCAATGGGAACATTGAAGAATGTCTCTGATGACCAGAAGATTGAGACTCCTGTAGCAGAGAACCTGATGGTTGGTCTTGCTATTGGTATGTCATTTGAAGGATTCAAACCCGTTGTTTACTTTGAACGACATGACTTCATGTTGGTTGCAGCTGATGCAATTGGCAATCACATTGACAAGATTGAGCGCATCTCTCATGGTGAGTTCAAAGTCCCTGTTATTCTGAAGACAGTTGTTGATGATGGCGGACTTTTCTATTCTGGTCCCACACACTCTCAGAATTTCACTAAGGTCTTCCGTGAATTGGTTGACTTCCCCGTTCTTGATCCTCAGACTCCTGAGGAGGCACTGGACATGTATAGATATGCCAAGGACAGTGATGGTCCTGTAATGATTGTTGAGCATAAGAGGTTCCACTGATGAAAACTTATATTTCTGCTGGTATTGGCGACTTATTTTTTCTAGATTCTATTCTCACCACAGAAGAGAAAGAAAGTATTACTGAAATTTATTGGGCATGTAGGTTTGGATATGTTCTAAAAGAGTTGATGGAGAACAATCCATCATATCCTAATCTAACTGCTCAGCATACAATCGATGATGAAAAGGGAAAGGCGGCAATGAGATCTCTTGATCCTGTTGCTGTCCCTTTCTGGCATTTTCGACCAGACTTTCATCCCAACTTTGAAGTTGGCTTGGATCTGTTTGGACTGAAGGAGGATTGGGATAATGACAACCTCCAGACCGTTGATGTTGTCAGCATGTTCCAAGACCCTGAGAGACCCTACCAAGAGTCTTCGTTTATTAAACATGCTAACAAGATTGATGAAGAGTATATTCTCTTCCACTACCCAACATCAACCAGACCTAGGAGTGATATTACTTCTATCACAGAGGATGATGAGAAGTTTTTAAATGATCTCTCTTGTAAAACCGGTCTTCCCGTAAAGGTTGTTTCTGATCAAGAGGTATCTGTCAATCTTAATAACTATGAATTGTTGGTTAACACCCCTATTACTAAGGTGAAGGATCTAGCAGCGAATTGTTCATATTACTTTGGTTGTGACTCTTTCTGTGCTATTCTTTCTGCAAAGCAGTTGCCCAAGGAAAATCTTTTTATTAAGAGATCCCCTAACTTTACTGGATGGAACAATTGGTTGCTACGCGCATTCATGCCACATTCTCCAGAAGAAGTAAAGCAATTCTATTCACCTAGTTTCAGTATCGAATGAGTGATATCTTAGTCATTGGTGAGACTTGCAGAGACGTATTTGTCTACTGTGACTCTAATAGATTGTGTCCAGAAGCACCAGTTCCTGTTCTGAACATTGTAGATCAGAGAGAGAACCCTGGAATGGCTGGTAATGTTCGTAGGAATATTGAAAGTTTACTAGGTGGGACAATCGACATTAATACCAATACAAACTGGTATGAAATCGCAAAGACAAGATACGTTCATAAAGAAAGTAATCATATGTTCTTTCGCGTGGACACAACACAGTCAATACCAAGAATCAATGTTAAAGATATTGACTTTGATTATGATTTGATTGTTATTTCTGATTACAATAAGGGATTTTTATTGGAAGAGGACATTGAGTATATCTGTACTAATCATCCAAATGTTTTTATTGACACCAAGAAAATTCTTGGTGACTGGGTAAAGGATGCAAGATTTATAAAGATCAATGACTACGAATATCGCAACTCTGAACCTTATCTGACTCCAGATATTGAACATAAAATCATTCACACCATGGGCGGAAAAGGATGTGAGTTTGCAGGAAGAAAATATCCTACTAAGAAGGTTGAAGTGAAAGATTTATCTGGAGCAGGAGACACTTTCATGGCTGGACTGGTTGTAAAATTTATTGAAACCCAAGACATTGAGAAGAGCATTAAGTTTGCCAATCAGTGTGCATCTAAAGTAGTAACACAAAAGGGAGTAGCAGTGCTGTGAGACTTGATTATTCTATCGTCCATCCTGATTGGACACAAAACATTCAAGCTTTGGGTAGATCCCAAAAAGGTGAGGACGTAAGTCTCAAGTGGACCTTTGATAATATCGGAACAACAAACAAATATTATGTTGAGTTTGGTGCTATCGATGGGTTTGAGGACTGTAATACACTCTACTTTAGGGAAAATGAAGAATGGTCTGGACTCCTTTTAGAGTCTGGTAAATGGTTTCCAGTTGCCCGCAATGATGAAATCAATCTTCAGATCGAAACTGTATCCAAGGATAATATCTGTAGTGTATTTGAAAAGTATGATGTGCCACAAGACTTTGACCTTTTGTCGGTAGATATTGATTCCTTTGATTACTGGGTAACAAAAGAAATTCTCACTCAGTATCGTCCAAGAGTCGTCATGGTTGAGGTCAATGTGAGATTTGAACCAGAGGAGAGTTGGAGATTGAAAGATAATCCTGACTGGGATTGGGATGGATTGAAGTGGTATGGTGCATCTCCTATGGCATATAAGAAGATGTTCAATACAGCGGGATATACTCCTGTATATGTTCATGTTGATGATATGATCGCTATTCGTAATGATGTGCTTGAGGAGAGCGGATTCTCAGAACCAGATTGGGATAAAGTTTATCCGCATTCAAATGTGCCTTTGTATAATACTCATACCATGGGTGGCACTCAACCTCTTGTGACTGAATTAAATCTTGATGAGTGGGAAGAAGTATGATTATCGTAACTGGATCAAAGGGTTTTATTGGTAGAAATTTTCTTAAAGCATTTGAAGACACTGATGATGTAATCATTCCAGTAGATTCTGACATCATTGAATGGATGGTGGATGGTTTCAAAGACTGGCACAAGGTTGACCTTGTTATTCATCAGGGAGCCATTTCATCCACAGTGGAGAAAGACATTGACAAGATTCACTATTACAACGTACATCTAACTCTTAAATTATTTAAGAAGTGTATTAAGTATGGTATTCCAGTTAAGTATGCATCTTCTGCATCAGTCTATGGAAATTTGCAAGGAGTGTTTAATCCTCTGAACTATTATGCTATTTCTAAATTGCAGATTGATTATTGGGTTCAAGATAACATCGACGAGTTCTCTTTGATTCAAGGATTCAGATACTTCAATGTTTATGGTGATGGTGAGGGTGATAAAGGAGATCAAGCAAGCCCTGTTAGTAAGTTTACTAAGCAAGTAAAGGAGACTGGTAAACTAAAATTGTTTGAAGGGTCGGATAATTTCTATAGAGATTTTGTATGTGTGGATGATATTGTTTACCTTGTTCTAAACAATAAAAAGAGATCGGGTATCTATGATCTTGGCACAAGTAACCCTGTGAGTTTTCAACACGTTGCAGAGTGTGTTGCCAAAAAGTATAATGGTGAGATAGAATATGTACCATTCCCCGATCATTTGAAAGGCAAGTATCAAGATTATACACGCGCAAGAGGTGAGTGGGGTGACTATATCTTTACCACTGTAGAGAGGTATCTTAAGTGATTACAGTATGGACTAATGGATGTTTTGATATTCTACATCCAGGACACATGGAACTTTTTAAGATTGCTAAGTCTCTTGGTGATCGTTTGATTGTAGGTCTTGACACTGACGAAAAAGTTCGTAAGGATAAAGGATCTAATAGACCAATTAACTCCTTAGACTTTCGTAAGTCTATGCTTGAATCAAATAAGAATATTGATCTTGTAATTCCTTTCGGATCCCGTCAAGAGCTTGAGCAAACTATTGAACTGTACTCCCCTGATATTCTTTTGGTTGGTGGAGATTGGAGAGATGGTGACGTGGTTGGACGAGAGTATGCAAAAGAGGTTAGATTCTTCAATCGCGTTGGTGGATATTCGACCACTGATATTATCGATAACATCGTCAATAAATATAACAACGTAGGTAGATATTTGTGAAAGTAGTTATTCCAATGTCCGGTCAGAGCAGCAGGTTTTCCTCTGCCGGATATACCACACCAAAGCATCTCATTGAGATTGATGGAAAGAAAGTCATTGAACATATTGTTGACCTATATCCTAAAGATAGTGATTTTGTTTTCATCATTAACGATAAACATCAGAAAGAAACTGATGTAGTTGAGGTACTTCATAGTCTTGTTCCTGATGGTGTCATAGTGACTGTTGACTCTCATAAGAAGGGTCCAGTTCATAGTGTCTTGAAGGCAAGCAAATATATTAGAGATGATGAACCAGTCGTGGTAAATTACTGCGACTTCTCAATGTATTGGGATTACAATGATTTTGAAGAATTTGTACAGCAGACTGAGTGTGATGGATGTGTGGTTTGCTACACTGGATTTCATCCACATATGTTAGGTGGTGACAACTATGCTTTTTGTAGAACAGAGGAAGATAGAGTCATTGCAGAAATTAGAGAGAAGCAGCCATTCACTGACGACAAGATGTCAGAGTATGCTTCTACCGGAACTTATTATTTCAGAAAAGGCAGTTACGTTAAAAAATATTTTCAAAAATTGATTGATGATGACATCAATATTAACGGAGAATATTATGTTAGTTTGGTTCACAATCTTCTAATCAATGATGGATTGCTAAACTCCATATATGAGGTTCCTGTCATGCTTCAGTGGGGGACACCACTAGATATGAACATGTATCTGCAGTGGTCAAATTACTATAGAGCAATCCTTGAAGGCAATAAACCTCTTAAAATCAAGAACTGTGTGACTGCACTTCCGATGGCAGGATCTGGTAGTAGATTCTCCAAGGAAGGATATAGTATACCGAAACCATTCCTCATGGTTAATAATGAGTACATGGTCGATCAGGCAGTTCGATGTCTTCCAGAGACTGATAAAACTATCTTCGGTGCTCTTGAATCTCACATGAGTATGATGCCTTTAGAAGAATACCCAGAAGTCGTGTGGCTGAAGGAGACTCCTGCAGAGGGGCAATCAATCACAACATTAAAGATTGTAGAAAAGATCGATGATGACACTTCAATCTTACTTTCTGCATGTGACAACGGAGCACTATATGATTCAGATAAGTTTGCTGACTTGATTGAGGATCAGAACAATGATATAGTTGTATGGAGTTACAGAAATAATTACACTGCACATCGTAATCCTGATATGTATTCTTGGTTGGATGTAGATGGTGATGACATCAAAGGAGTATCAGTTAAGAAGTTCACTGGAGACAACCCTGTAGATGAATACGCTATAGTTGGGACCATGTTTTTCAGGAACAAGAGCATTTACAACAGTTCTCTCATAAAATTATTTGAGATGAATGAAAAAGTAAATGGTGAATTTTATGTTGATAGTTTGTTGAATGCTGCTATTGAGTTAGGATATACCGTGAAGAACTTTGAAGTTGATCATTACATCTGCTGGGGCACACCTAATGATCTAAAGACATATCGATACTGGCAAAATTTCTTTAACGCTGTGAGTTGGCATTCTTATGACTATAGAAAAGATTACCTTACCTGTTGAATATTGGAATCAGGGGAGAACAAAAATTCTCTGCTCTGAAGATGAAAATGGACGCATTTTAGAATGTGCATATTTTTCTTCTGTTCAATTTACCGGATACTCAAGGCATTATCCAATGCCTCTGATGTACTCTCATCGTGATAGAAGATTGCGTTTACCAACTATTGAGAGGTTTATGTCCCTTGGTAGGGGAACAGTCTATGAAGAGACGATGAAGTATGACATGGAGTTACCTTCATCTTGGTCGTGTTGTGACATTCCAGTGTTTTACTTTGCCTATAACATGGCAAACTATTTTCATTTCATCTATGACACTCTCCCATATCTCCACACTTACTTTGAAGAAAAGAAAACCCATCCAGAACTAAAGTTACTTGTCAGCCCTGCTGAGGGTAAGGATGATCTTTATCCTTTTGTTTGGGAGACATTAGAACTTCTTGGAATAACTAGAGATGATGTTGTTTTTCTGAAGCAAGATGTCATCTATGATTATGTTTTGGTTGGATCTTCCTTGACCCATGGAGGACTGTCAGAGAAACCACCACATAGATTTACGTTTGATATAATCAATCGTCTTAGAGGCACCTACAAGGGTCCTGAGAGGGTCTATATCTCACGTCGCACTTGGGTGCATAATAATCTTGATAATATCGGCACAAACTACACTGAGCGTCGGAAGTGTATGAATGAGGATCAAGTCGCACAGATCTTCAGCATGTATGGATTCCAAGAAATTTTCTGTGAGAACTTGACAATGGAAGAGAAGATTGGTATCTTTAGTTCTGCTAAGTATGTTGCTGGTCCTATTGGTGGCGGAATGGCTAATGCTTTGTTCTGCACTGATCAAACTAAAGTTCTATCGATAAACAGTCCATTATTTTTTGACGTTAATGATAGACTTAAACATGCTATGGAACACACTCAACTAACTCACTTCGATGATACCAGTTTTACTGATAGAAAAGAAGAAGTTGTTGATAGTGTTGGATCTCTATCTATCTCTGGAGGAATGAATTCTCCATGGGAAGTAGATCTAAATAAACTATCCAAAATTCTTGATACATGGATTCAATCATAGAACTAGCAAGGGCTTTAGGTCCGTATGCTATATGCGGGGAGGGTAACGTCTCCGTAAAAGATGATGACTGTTTCTGGGTGAAAGCGAGTGGGACATCACTTGACACGCTTGAGAAGAAAGATCTTGTCGCTTGTAAAATGTCTGGTGTACCCTTTGATTCTCTTGGTTTAAAACCAAGTATTGAAACGGGATTTCATGCCTGGTTCATGAGGGAGTTTGATGCAATTAAGTTTGTTGCACATACACATCCCCCAAGAACCATGGAAGTGGTATGCTCTGAGCAGATTCATTCTTTTGCTGAGCATAGATTATTTCCTGATCAGGTTGTGAGGAATGGTGCAAAGTCTTGTGTTGTTCCTTATGCAATGCCAGGTAAGCTTCTGCTTGAAAAAATTAAAGAGAGTGTGACCGAGTTTACAGAGAGAGAAGGGTACTTTCCTAAATTGATTCTACTTCAGAATCATGGTATAATTGTAGCGTCCACCTCACATAAAGAGTGCATTGCGTCCACACTGATGTGTGAGAAGTCTGCAGAAATTTTCATTGGTGCTAAGATTCTGGGTCAATCTAGATTCTTATCTGAAGATGAAGTAAAAGAAATTGACAAATGTCCTAGTGAAGAACGAAGGAGAATGATGTATCGATGAAAGTAATCTATGTTGACATTGATGAAACGATCTGTCATCGTGAATCATCAACTGATTTCGGTGTAGTTCATGATTATACAAAGGCAGAACCAATCCAAGAGAATATTGATAAGATCAACAAACTCTATGATGAAGGGAATACTATTGTATATTGGACAGCAAGAGGCAGTCGCAAACAAATTGATTGGACTAATTTGACTCAGCAACAACTATCAGATTGGGGTTGTAAGTATCATGAACTCCGTGCTGACAAACCTTTCTATGACCTCTTCATCGAGGACAAATCATTACGTATTGAGGAAGTATGAGAATTATATCTCACAGAGGCAACATTCGGGGACGTGTCCCTGGTAGAGAGAATGCTCCCAGCTATATTGATTGTGCTCTTGGCAATGGTTATGATGTAGAGATTGATGCATGGTCGATTGATGGTGAGTTCTGGTTGGGACATGATGAACCACAATATCAAGTGACTTGGAACTGGTTCTTTAAGAGACAGGACAATCTCTGGTTGCACTGTAAGAACGCACAAGCAGCAAAAGACTGTCAGGTATTTCAATCTTTCTGTCACACTGGTGATCCATATTCTTACACATCAAATGGAAAGATTTGGTTGCATGATACGGAGCAAACTTTCGACGACAAAACTATTATTCCTTTACTAGATTGGGACATTGTTGATAGTTTTAAACACAATATTGATGAAGTCCCCTATGGCATCTGTACAGATTATCCCTACATGCTATGAGAATTGCACTTTGTTACTCCGGTCGCCCTCGCGACTACAGACAATGCCTTGAGAATCATCAAAAGACTTTTGGGTTGGGTAAAGATAATGTTGATGTCTTTGCTCACCTGTGGTTTGATGAAGAGTTGTCTGGCAAACCATTTAGACCTGATGCTCCGCAACAGGGATGCTGGCCTGGTAGTAATCTAAAGACTTGGGTAGAGAAAAATTGGAAACCTAAGAAAGTTGTATATGAAAAACAAACGGATGATCTTTTTAAAGAGATGTATCCCAACTGGAATAACGCGCATGAAAGGTTAGATCCTGTTCCAGGAATGCATCAAAAGGATCATCAACTCTCGATGTTCTATGGCATTAAAAAAGTCATGGAGATGAAGCAGGAATATGAAAGAGAAAATAATTTTAAGTACGATTTTGTGGTTCGTCTTAGGACTGATTTCGTCGCTGTTGCTAACTTCGGTGACCTTGAAAAATATGACAAAGACAAACTGCACGTCAGCCACTACAATGCAACTGCTCTAATTAATCAGTACCGTCCAGGAACATGGGTTGAAGATCTTGGTATTGCGGAGAGATATATTGTTGATATCTTTGCAATGGGTGGGTCTGATGCCATGGATAAGTTTGCAAAGGTGTATGATAACATCCCTCTCATGATGGAGTTTGAATATCCTATGCATTCCTCTGATGTTTTGATTGGATATAATACTTTCTTGCTTGAGAAGATTCCGACAAAGAGACACAAGAGTTGGGTATATAAAATTTATCCGCAGGCAGAAGTATACTATGAAGATCCAGAGGGAGATCATGCACTACATGGTGGGAGATATCCAGGAAACTATGGTATAATGGATTGGAAAGAAAGATTATGGAATGACTATTGATGAGATACGTCGTAGACATTGATGGAACTATCTGCACTCCTGGTCCAACTGAGGAGATGCGATATGAACAAGCTTTACCGATTCAAGATAGAATTGACAAAATAAATAAATTGTACGATGAGGGTCATACCATCGTATATCTCACTGCCAGAGGAATGGGTCGGTATAAAAATAATGCAGACCTGGCAAAAGAAGAATTTTATGAATTTACTGAGATACAATTAAGTTTGTGGGGATGTAAATATCATCAATTGTTTCTTGGAAAACCATCTGGTGATTACTACATAGATGATAAAGGGGTACACTCCGATGACTTCTTCGGAAATTAAATTTGTTCCTAAAGGATGGGGACATGAGAAGTGGATTGTCAATACTGAAGAGTATTGTGGCAAACTACTTTTCTTTGAAGAGGGTAAGAGGTGTTCTTTTCATTATCACAAATCTAAGGATGAAACTTTTTACCTTCAATCAGGTAAGATTCTTTTGTATTATGGAGAGTCTGATAATCTTGATGAGGCAAAAGATCTTATCTTAGAACCAGGAGATAAGTTTCACATCTATCGTGGACTGAGACATCAGATGGTTGCTATTGAACCATCTGAATTATTTGAATTTTCTACTCAACATTTTGACGAAGATAGTTATAGGGTGATTAAAGGAGATTAGTTATGATTGGTATGAATAATTTGGGACAGAAAGGCAGACTTGGAAATCAACTATTCCAATATGCTGCATTGGTTGGCATTGCAAAAAATAGGGGATTTGATTTTTGCATCCCTGATCACTCTGCAGCAACGTGGTTTGATAAAAACGTTAACGGCAATATCGTAACGGTATATCATCAACTTCAACACTTATTTGAGATGAATCACCTTAATGGTAGGTTTGGAATCATTGAGGATGGAAATCAAATTGATGTTCATCAAGCAGAATTTTGTAAAGAACTCTTTGATGAGTGTCCAGACAACTCTAGTCTCTTGGGTCATTTTGAATCTTATCATTACTTTGAGAATGCTGAGGAAGAAATTCGTCAGGACTTCGTTGTTCGTGAACATCTTCTTGAAGCTGCTGAAAAGTTTCACAAAAAAAAGGGAAGTGATGCTCCTGTATGTGTAAGTGTTCGTCGTGGTGATTATGTTAAGTTTCAGGACCATCATCCTCCTTGCGTAGAATCATACTACCGTGAGTGTATGGAGAAACTTGGGACCGATCGTCAGTATGTGATTACTTCAGATGATGTTGAGTGGTGTAAAACAATTTTCACTGGTGACAACTTTGTCTTTAATGATGTGATTCCAGAGGGAGTCTATAAACCACATTTTGATTTTGCTGTTGGAACACTGTGCGATGACTTCATCATTGCAAACAGTACGTTCTCTTGGTGGATTGCCTGGTTGGGTAAGAAAAAGGATAAGCAGATTTTTATTCCACGTCCTTGGTTTGGTCCAGCACTTGCACATGTTGACACAGAGGGTTATTATTGTCCAAGTATGACTATCGTGGATAGGGAGATAGTTAGAGTATGATGGATTTAACTTTTCTCATTCCTACTAGGATTGAGACTGAAGACCGACTGAGAAATATTATCTCATCGGTCTCTTATCTTTTAAGACATGTCCCCGCAAAGGTTATAGTTAAGGAAGTGTCTGGTCGAAATACCTTTCTGCATAGGGCTCTGCCTGAGATTAGAAAGTATGCGGATACAGATAACCTAACACACATCTACGAAGAAAATAATGACCCCTTATTTTGTAAGAGTAAGGTATTAAATGATCTTATAGTTGCTTCTGATACATCCATAGTTGCAAACTATGACGCTGACTGCATTCTTCCAAAAGAATCATATCGAAAAGCCTATGAAATGATACTTCATCAGGAGGCAGATGTTGTTTATCCATATGGATGTGGAATATATCAATGGAAAGCAGAATTCAATATGGAAATCTATGATGAGTTTGTGAAGTCTTGGAATGGTACATCTGTTCTTGATAAGAAAAAAACTCTATCCAACTCTACTATTGGTTGGACGCAGTTTATTAGACGTGAAAACTATATCAATTCTTATATGATGAATGAAAACTTTGTGTCATGGGGATGTGAGGATGATGAGTTCTACTTTCGCATGAGCACATTGGGTAATCGTATTGGCCGACTGAATAACTATGTCTACCATCTTGAGCATGGTAGGACACACAACTCTTGGTTCAGCAATCCAAACTTTAATAACAACTATCAACTTTGGAACACAATCAAAACGTTTGACAGAGATCAGTTGGTAGAGTATTATGAGAACCAGGACTATCTGAAAACACGCAAAGCACAATTGAAATGATAGGATTTAATGCTCTAGGACGAATGGGTCGTCTTGGAAACCAGATGTTCCAGTATGCAGCTCTTAAGGGGTTGGCAAGAAACATTGGAGCAGACATCACTATTCCATACTATCCAGATGCGGTAGATGATGGCATGGGAAATATGCTTCGGACGGAGTTGTTTGACTCTTTTGATTTGAAGGTGAATACTGGTCTATTAAATAATGGACATGCTCCAGTTGTGCAAGAGAAACATTTTCATTTTGATGAGGAACTGTTTCGTATGTGTCCTGACCATGTAGATATTCGTGGATACTTCCAAACGGAAAAATACTTCAAGCATATTGAAGGTGAGATTCGCGAAGACTTTACTTTCAAAGACGAGATCCTAAATCCTTGTAAGGCAATGATCTCCGGTGTTGATAATCCTATCGCCCTTCACGTTCGTCGCACTGATTATGTGACAAACAGTGCTAACCATCCTCCTTGTACTCTTGAGTATTACGAGGAAGCACTGAAACATTTTGATGATGATCGTAATGTGATTGTGTTTTCAGATGATCCTGAATGGTGTAACGAGCAAAAGTTGTTCTCTGGAGATCGATTCCTGATCTCTGAGAACGAAGACAATAGAGTGGACCTTTGTTTGATGACACTCTGTAATGATTTTATTATCGCTAACTCCTCATTCTCATGGTGGGGTGCATGGCTTGCCAATAGGGGCAAGGTAATTGCTCCTCAGCGATGGTTCGGAACTGAGGGATATACAAAAGATCACAATACTAAAGATGTAGCTCCCGATGAATGGACACGACTTTGATAACATGGACAAGAATAAGTCCGCGTTCAAACTACAAGGACTTCCTCATATTTACTGGTTGAATCTAGATGCTGACGTTGATAGACGTGAGTACATGGAGAAGCAGTTTGAGTATTGGGAAGTTCAGAATCACACTCGTATCTCTGGATATGATGCAAGGGAGGATGATGCTTCTGAACATCTAAAGGGACGCATTCCTGATAATGTGAGTCAGGCTGAACTTGGATGTTGCATGTCTCATTTGAAAGCGATTAAGCATTTCTATGAAGAGACAGATGATGAGTATTGCATGATCGTTGAAGATGATGTGGATTTTTCCACAGTGAAATATTGGAACTTCTCTTGGCATGAGTTTGTGGGGCTTCTTCCCTACGACTGGGATTGTATTCAGTTGACTGCAATCACAACGGGTGACATTCATGTCAAGTTACACTTGAAATTTATCAATGACTTCTCTGCTGCTGCATACTTGATCTCTCGCCATCATGCTGCTAAACTGATGAGACACCACATTCGTGGTGACAAGTACAAACTGGACAATGGTGTAAAACCCAGAGCAGTCTCCGAAGATACGATTTTAGAAACTGGTAAGACTTACACCATCCCTTTGTTCTTGTATAATATTAAACTTGGATCCACCATTCATACAGAGCACATTGGTGTTTTTCATCAAGCACCACACGATGCGTTGTCTAACTATTGGCAACAGCAAAGTGCTGGAGTTGACATTCGTGAATGGATGAACTATGATCCTTTCCTTGGTCGGATCTCTGAGAACTCTGCCGCAAAACGAGCAGCAGAAGAGGCGGAGAACCCACCAAGTTGACAGTTTCTTAAGATTCTGTTAGTATAAAT